>ULWB01052001.1_pt1 | contig 18973 bp, 16 predicted proteins | sample 1959891 | NCBI WGS metagenome assembly ULWB01 (sample SAMEA4835799, study PRJEB28245) | human gut metagenome | biome: gut microbiome; material: fecal sample | place: Denmark | collected 2008 | reverse complement strand
AACCGCCGGCTCCACTCTATCTTCCTCAAGTATTTCCAGGGCTTAAAAAACCTGAACGTATACCATCAGTATACGCTGGAGCAGCTGAACCAAAAATACGACCAGTACAAGCCCCTCATCGAGCGGACCTTATCCTTGAAATAACGATACGTATATGCAAATACGGCATTGGGATGCAGACCCAATGCCGTATTTGCATATATAAATGAATCTTTATTTTGTATGTCTTTCCAGCGCATCCCAGGCCTCGTCAGCCCGCTGCACGAACAACTGCCGGACGGCTTCGTTTTCGCCCAGACCGTGAATATACGGCGTGACGGCAAAGCCGGCTCTTTCCAAGATGCTCTTGTGGGAATCTTCTTCGCTGCCAGCCATGTCGTTGTTGGCGTGGTCGCCGGCGACGACCATCATAGGCATGATAGTCACATGCTCGATTCCCTTAGCCTTCAGCATCGGAATGACCGTATCGAGGTGGGGCCAGCCTTCGACGGAATAGACGAAGACGTTCCCCAGGCCGGCCGCGTCAAAGCGGCTCTGCAGGACGGAATAATAGGCGTTGGCCGGATGGGGCGTGCCGTGGGCCATGACCAGGACGGCGTCGGTCTCGTCTAACGGCGGGAACTGCGTCGCTATGGCCTGCACGAATTCGGCCACGTCGTCGCGCTGGTTTTCCTGGCCCATCCAATACAGGACGGGCGTGCCCAAGGTCATCTTTTTAAACTGACCCTTGTACATATCGAACAAGGCGGCGTTGTAATCGTACTCTATGCCGGGAATGACGTTGAGCGTCGTAACGGCGACGCGCGTATAGCCCTCGTTCTTCAGCTGTTCCAGAGCCTGCTCCGGCGTAGGAATATGCAGGCCTTCGTTCTGTTGAATGCGGTCGATAATGATGTGGGACGTAAAGGCCAAGACGACCTTCGTATCGGGATGGGCGGCCTGAATTTCCGCTACGGTCTTATCGATCGTCGCCGCCCTGTTTTCCGCGTACGTCGTGCCGAAACTCAATACGAGGATAGCGTCTTTATTTTCCGCATCCTGCATGGCCGGATTGTCGTACGACCGGACGCCGATCTGCGCCGCCTGACGCAGGGCCGGCGTAGCGTTCTTTACCTCCCGATTCAGGGTATAGCCGGCCGAGCTGGCCGGAAGGGCGCCGACCGCGCCGATTGAAATGCCAAGTACTGCCATTGTCACAACCTTCTTCCATCGTTTCTTCTTCATACTATCACTCCTATGTCCGTTGATGATTACATACTGCCGTCACCACCCAACGCATAGGCATATATAAAATGCCGCACGAATCCCGTGCGGCATAGTCATAGCGTCATATACGCATTCAATCTCCATCCCCATCGCTCGCAGGTCTGTCGGTGATTATCAGTCAGGCAGTTCTTCTGGCTCGGATTCATCGCTCCGCTGCGCCTTCCCATGCCTATGGGGCACAGTGACATCATGCAGCATAGCTCATCCTTACAGCGGCGGGACCGCGCCGGCCTTTCACCGGTCTTCTCTATTAAGTCTGCGACACCTGACCTGCAATATGTAATTTCATTTACTATAGCATGACATATATCCCTATGTCAAAGACTTTTATTTCATGCTTTCTTTGATGGATTTCAAGTCTTCAATGTCGATGTTTTTCAAAATCTTGCGGAACTGCTCCAGCTGGCTTTCTACCTCCGCCGACAGCTTGGGGAAATCAGGATTGATTTCCCGCAGCGATTTCAGGACGATCTGAGCCACGACGTACCGCGTATACCACTTGTTGTCCGCCGGTACGACATACCACGGCGCGTAGTTCTTCGTCGTCGCCGAGATGACCTCGCTGTACACCTTCTGATAGCGGTTCCAGTACTGCCGTTCTTCGATATCGGACATGGAAAACTTCCAGTTCTTCTGCTTGGTCACGATGCGGTCGATGAGGCGCTTTTTCTGCTCGGCCTTCGACACGTGGAGAAAAATCTTGATGACCGGGAACCCATTTTCCGTCAGGTATTTTTCCCAGTCGCAAATCTGGCGGTACCGCTTCTTCCAGATGCCGTCGCTGATCAGCTCTTCCGGCAGGCCGTCGCTTTCAATCAAGTTGTGAATGCGTGCTATGACGACGTCCTCGTAGTGAGAGCGGTTGAATATGCCGATTTCGCCGCGGCTGGGCAGGGCCTTGTTGACGCGCCACATGTAGTCGTGTTCCTTTTCTTCCGTGCTGGGCTGCTTGAAGCTGTGAACGTGGACCGCCGCCGGGTTCAGGCGAGCGAACACGTGCTTGATCGTGCCGTCCTTGCCGGCCGCATCCATGGCCTGCAGCACGATCAAAATGCCGTACTGGCCTTCGGCAAACAGCTTTTCCTGCCACTGCTTCATTTCTTCAATGGCCTGGGGCATGAGCTCCGTCTTGACCTTTTCCTTATCTATGTCGACGTCGCAGACTGTAGAAAACTTGCTCAAATCAATTTTTTCGCCTTCCCTGGCTAAATATCTCTTGATGTCCATACTTAACCTGCCTTCCCCTCTCCCGAAGGAGCTATATCATTTATTTATATTGTACATCGTATCATGAATTTTATAAATAATAAAAAAACATATTTACCATTACAAATTCACATTAAAAATCTTCATCTATCCCGAAACTGCCGGCCATAAGCCGTCTGCCGCGCCGTGTCTCCCCGTCCGGGCCGGCGCGGCGCTCCTTGCAGATTTTGAAAGTCCCCGTCCCTACACATTGCCGGAAGTCCTGCTATAATAAAGCTGTACAATGGCTCTGGACAGGAGGTACCCGGATGGACAAGATGTCGATAGAATTACTCCAGCAACAAAACCCGTTCATGTCGCTGAACGACATTACCTACACGATTTTGCTTCAGGAAATCGTATGCTTCCGCATCCCTCCCGGCAGCTGGATTAACGAAAACGCCGTGGCCAAACAGCTGGGCATCAGCCGTTCGCCCATGAAATACGCCCTGAGCCGTTTGGAAAAGGAGGGCTACGTCAAAAAATCCCATAAGTACAGCGTGACGGGCTTCTCCATCAAGGAATACACCGATTTAAAGGAGCTGTGTTTCCTTTTGGAATCGTACGCCGCCGGCCGGGCCGCCGTCGTCGCGACGGATAGGCAGTTGGAAGAACTGCGCGGCTTGGCCCGCCAAATGAACGACATATGCTGCCGCGTAGACGAAACGCCCCGGGACGTCCTGTCGCGGACGATCATGGATTTGGAATACCAATTCCACTTAAAGCTCGTCATGCTCGCCGATTCGCCTTTATTATCCGACCTGTACGAGCAAATCAAGTTCAAGCTGTTCCGCTACCGCAGCTATATGATTTACAATCCGCCCGAAGGGTATTACGACATCATCGAAACGGATCACCTGGTCATCTGCGACGTCCTAGCCCTGCACGACCGCCAGCTGGCCGAATCCATCCTGCGCCGTCACCTGAGCTTCTTCAACACCCACTTCCTTAAATTATTTCATATAAACAGTTTATAAATATCATATTTCAAAAGTCAAAAGCATTGTCTGTAATTAAATTTACGGCAATGCTTTTATTTTTTGTTTAACATTCCAGTCATTTTATGGCCTTAAGCTGAATAATTTCACCCTTTTCCCAGCCGTTTGTACAAATTTTGACACATTCGGAAGGATAGGATATTCTACAATTAACTAAAACGCATTTATAATATGCATTTAAAACATGTTATAAATGGAACGTGTTCGTTTTATCAAAGCCGATTACACAAAGCAGATTCTTTTACAAGCGGAGGTGTTTAGGTCATGGCTGGTTTATTAAAATTTGTTTCCTTTTTTACCAAATACGTCACGTTGTGGGTCATCCTCTGCGCCGTATTTGCCTATTTCTTTCCCGAGCCGCTGAAGCCTTACGGCAGCTGGATTTCCTATTTTTTAGGCATTATCATGCTCAGCATGGGCCTTTCCATGTCGCCCAACGACTTTAAGCTCATCTTCTCCCGTCCGAAAGACGTCATCATCGGCGTCGTCACCTTGTATATCTTCATGCCCCTCGTCGGCCTCGGCATCGGCACCTTCCTCAACCTCTCGCCTATGCTCCTCGTCGGCTTCGTCCTCCTCGGCTGCTGCCCTACGGGCACGTCGTCCAACGTCATGACCTTCCTGGCAAAGGGCGATAAGGCCTTGTCCGTCACCATTTCCAGCATCAGCACCATCGTCGCCCCCTTTATCATGCCCGTGCTGCTCCTGTTTTACGTAAAGCAGTACGTAGATATCGACGCCGTGGGGTTATTCATCAGCATCATTCAGATTATCATCATCCCTATCGTCTTAGGGCTTATTGTCAATAAGGTCTGCAAAAAACAGATGCCGGTCATTCAGAAGATCGTCCCCTTATTTACGGTACTGGCCCTGCTGGGCATCATCCTCGTCGTCGTAGCCCTGAACGTCGAACGGCTGCAGACCGTGGCCCTGATGGCCGCCGTCGCCATGATCCTCTACACCGTCATCGGCCTGATCGTCGGCTTTTCCGTATCCCGCCTCTTGCGCATGCCCCAGGCTAAGGGCAAGGCCATGACCTTCGTCATCGGCGTGCAGAACACGGCCTTAGCCGTAACGCTGGGCATTACGTACTTCGATCCCCTGGCCGCCATCCCCGGAGCCATCGGCGTCGTCTTTACGACGGTATTCTGTTCGTTTATCGCCTCTCTCTGGGGCAACCGGACCGTCGAAGAATAAGGCATTATCAGCATATCCTGTTTATTTTTAATCACTTGCAGAAGGAGCGTGTCATCGTATGTCAACATTCAACAAAGTAACGGACGAATTAGTACAGGAACTGAAAAACGTATTAGGCGAAAAGGGCGTCACCGTCGACCCGGAAAAATTAGACGTCTATAAGACGGACGAAGAAGGGAACTCCTATTGGTTCCATACGCCGGAAGTCGTCGTCTTCCCCGAAACGACGGAACAAGTAGCGGAAGTCGTAAAGCTCGCCAATAAATACCTCGTGCCGATTACGCCCCGCGCAGCCGGCTCCGGCGTCGCCTGCGGCGCTATCCCCGTTCACGGCGGCATGGTCATGGAACTGGACCGCATGGACAAAATCCTGAAAATTGATACGGACAACATGTACGCCGTCGTTCAGACCGGCGTCCGCACCAGCGTCATCCAAAAGACGGTCAACGAATACGGCCTGCTCTATGCCGGCGACCCCTGCAGCGCCGACAGCTGCCAGATCGGCGGCAACGTCGCGACCAACGCCGGCGGCAACAAGGCCGTCAAATACGGCACGACGCGCAACCAGATTTACGGCATGAAGGTCGTCACGCCTACAGGCGACATCGTCGACGTCGGCGCGCGCCTGCAGAAATGTTCTACAGGCTACTGCCTGGAACAGCTCATCTGCGGTTCCGAAGGCACCCTGGGCATCGTAACGGAAGTCACGCTGAAGCTCCGTCCCCTGCCGCCGTATAAATTCGACCTCGTCGCCATCTTCAAGGAAGACGAAAAGGGATTCGCCCTGCCCAACAAGATCCTCAAGGCCGGCCTCGAACCGACGAGCATCGAATACATGGACAACAAGGCCCTGTCCATGTGCAGCAAGTTCTGCAAGGTATCCCTGCCCCACGTCGACGAAGGCTGCTGCTACGTCATCATTACGGTAGAAACGTTCGACGAAGACGAACTGGACAAGAAGATGGAAAAACTGAGCGATTTGTGCGACGCCATGGGCGCTGTCGACGTCATCCAGGCCGACGACCGCATCTGGGGATGCCGCCGTCAATTCGCCGAAGCGGCCCGCGACATCGACATCATGTTCGTCGCCGAAGACTTCGTCGTTCCCCTCGAACACATCGCCGAAATCACCTCCAAGATTCCGGGATTGGAAGAAAAACACGGCATTTACAGCGTAACGTCGGCTCATATCGGCGACGGCAACATCCACGTCCTGCCGCTGAACGTCGACAAGCTGTCTCCTATCGAATGGATGGAAAAGATGGAAGGCTTCCATAAAGACCTGTTCGACGAAGTATACGCCTTAGGCGGCAAGATGTCCGGCGAACACGGCATCGGCTACAAAAAGCTCCACGACTTCAAGCGCTGCACGCCTCCCGGCGAATACAAGATAATCTGCGCCATCAAGAAGGCCCTCGATCCCAACAACATCCTCAACCCGTCGAAGATCATCAACGTCGACGACCAATAACTTCGCATTCTCTCCTATGATTCCCATATTCAACTAAATCACCTTAATGAACGAAAGGCCCCCCGTCTTCATGGACGGAGGGCCTTTCGCCGTGCTGGGAAGCCTTTATATCAATTTGTCAAATACGAATAAGAGGGCCGGCATCGTAAGGATAGACAATATCGTCGATAAGACGCACAGCTCGGCCGAATACACCGGGTCCTTGTCGTATAAGGAGGCCATAGACGTGACGATGGCCGCCGTCGGCGTAATAGACGCTAAAAATATCGTCATGAGAATGTTCTTCCCGTCGTCGACAAAAGATGCCGCACCCAACAGGGCCAGAACGCCGGCCAGGACGACAGGATATACGACGAGCCGCAGGCTTACGGGCAGATAGGCACGAAGCTTGCCGAAGATTTCCTTTAAATCGCAGTCGGCAATGGCCATGCCCGTAATGAGCATACCGACGGGGCCGATCATGGAGCCGACGCTGCCCATAGTCTGGTCTATGAGGGGAGGCAGGGAAATATGCAGCAGAAAGAGGGCTGCACCGAAGCATATGGCCAAGATATTGATGTTGCAGACGATGCTGCGGATATGGATTTCCCCTCGCCCGCAGAGAAGGCAGGAGCCGTGCGTCCATAGCAGTATCAGCTGGACTACGGCGTAGGCGCAGGGATAAATGAGATACTCCGTCCCCAGCAGAGCCGTAACCAGGGGAAATACCAGTATGCCCGCATTGGTATAAATCAAAGCCATTTGCTCGACAGCCTTCAGGCTGAAAAGGGGACGGAAGGCCGCCGTGAGGAGGATGAACAAGGCGTGAACGGCGACGGCGGCACAAAAGGCGAAGAGCAGCCCCCTGCGCACGGCCTCGCTCGGCTCTACCTGAAAGGAATGAATGATGACGCACGGCAAAATGAGATAGACCAGCAGGACGGACAAGGCCTTGCCGTCGGAGCTGCGCAGCTTGCCCGTCCGTATGAGAGCGAAGCCCATGAGCATGATGAGAAACAGCTTTACCGTTTCCTTTAGTAATATCAGACTGATTTCCACTGAAACTTCCTTCTTTCTCCATAGACGACGAAGCCAAGGAAGACCATATCCCCTATTTCATGGCGCCGTCGTTCGTCCTGTTCCATTATATGAACACTTTTATTTTTGTATAAGTTTATACTATTTTCCTTTCTTGTCAATGGAGTCTGATAACTTTACCGTATCATTTTTATATGACCAGTATGCTCATGATTTATATGTCATACAGGTACCAGCATCGATTTCCTGCAGCAAAAAACAGGCCGCCTTGCCGCGCGCATTTGTACCGCGGCCATCGACGGCCTGTTTCGTCAGACAATTCCGTATATCGTTACGGCCCGATTACCTTTCGTTTAAAAACGCCGTTATTTTATGGACGCCATGTACTCCAGATATTCTTCCTTCGTCATGAGGGGCTTGTAGCCGTCCAGCAGGTCTTCGATGCCCTGGGCGTCGCCGTAAAGCAAGTCGATGAGGACGCAGGCCAGCGCCTGGGGCGTCTTCGTGTAGGCCGTCTTTTCTTCAAAGAGGGTGAAATCCACGCTGTGCAGCGCGCCGTGGACGCAGCCGACCCAGGGATGGATAATCGGCATGAGGTGCGATACGTCGCCCATATCGGTGCTGCCCGTATCCTGAGGCGTATAGCGGATGTGCTCTGCGCCGAAGATGGACTGGCAGTTTTCTTCCAGCAGCTTCGTCAGTTTTTTATCCTGACGCATGGGCAGGTAGCCCGGCAGATTCTGGATTTCACAGGTCGCGCCGACGGCCAGCGCCCCGGCCTGCAGGGCCCGGTCGACGCTGGCGTTATATTCCTTAATGGCCTCGACAGAGGCGGCGCGGACGTAGCTTTCCATCCGCACGTGATCGGGAACGACGTTTACCAAGTCGCCGCCGCTGGTGATGATGGGATGGAAGCGGACATAATCTTCTTCGCGGAAGGTTTCACGCAGGGCGTTGACGCCCATGAGGCCCAACATGGCCGCGTTCAGGGCGTTGATGCCGTCGTGAGGAGCCGCCGCGGCGTGCGCTGCCTTGCCATGGTATTCGACGAGCTTGCTGATAAAGCCGTCGCAGGGACTTCCAAGCTGTATTTCGCCTTGCGGGTCGTCCGTCGTCGTGACGTGCATCTGCATCGCCGCGTCGATATCGTCGAAGCCGCCTTGGTAAATAATTTCTTCCTTGCCGCCGAGGAAATGAATTTTTCCCTTATTCCGCAGGGAATTCCTGTATTCGATTTCAATGCATTCTTCAGCAGGCACGGCGAATAAAACGACGTCGCCGCCCAAATATTTCATGGCGTCCGTATCGTGCAGGGCCATGGCGACGGCCATCAGGTTGGCCATCTGCACGTAGTGGCCGCAGCAGTGCGCCGCTCCCGTCGTTTCATCGGCGCCGGGATGATTGCGGCAGACCAGGGCGTCCAGCTCGCCGAAGACGGCGACGGTACGGTCCGATTTCGTCCCCTTCATGCGGCCTTTTACGCCGTTGATGCCCCAGCCGTCCGTATAGGAAATGCCCAATTTATCGAAGGCTTCCTTTACCTTGGCCGACGTCTTATATTCCTTATATCCCAATTCCGGTTCGGCGAAGATAGATTCGCCGAAGGCCTTTATGTCGTCGAAACGCTTTTCAATGGCTTCGCACACTGCTTTCTTTAATTCTTCTTTTGTCATTTATACACACCTTTTTTCATAAGATTTGCTTGCTTAGAATATGCCTTCCAGATGAAGGACGATTTCCGCCATAATCGTCGCGCCGAGGAACGAACCTGTCGCTACCATAAGCGCTACGGGAACGATACGCCAGGACAGGCGCTTAAAGGCCGGAATATCTTTGCCCAGCGACAAGCCGGCATAGGCCAGGATCGGCGTCGTCGCAGCCAGTACGCTGAACTTGCCCGTCGTCTGAGTAATCCAGGCTTCGCCGGGGAATCCGGGAATCGACACGATGACGGCGATGATAGATGCCCAGAACACGATAGGCAGCTTATTCAGGCCGGGAACATGGGCCAGCAGCACGCCGATAAGAGACAGGACGACAAAGACGATAGAGCTGATAGCCGAATCGGCAAGAGTGCCGCCGAAGCCGACGCAGTTGCCGACGGTGCAGAAAATACCAGTTAATACTAAAATGATGATCGTGTCGCGCATCATGTCGCCAAAGCTCTGCTTTTCCGCAGCCTTGGGAACGGCGTCGGCGACGACGTTTTCTTCCTGAACCGCTTCGACAGGAGCATTTTTAGACCGTTTATCGCCCGTAACCAGCTCGTATACCTTAACCGTAACGGGCAGGGAAATGAACAGGGCGAAGTAAATGCCCAAAATGGTCGTCATGAGGTTTGCCGCGCCGGCATAGGCCTGGATGCGCTGCGCTTCTTCCGGGAATACGGCGACCAGAGAGCCGATAGACGCGGCCATCATGCTGGCGCTGCCGATGCCGCCGCCCATCGCCAGGGCATAGGGATGGAAAAATCCCGTCCGGGCGATAATGCCGCTCAGAATAGAAATCCACAGCGCGCCGAACAAGGTGCCGCAGATGTACATGCCCATAACGCCGCGGCCTTCAGGAGAAAAGATACCGTATTTTTCAGCAATAATCGCTACGTTCGGTTCGCGGTCAATAGAATAGCAGGCGCCGATAGCTTCGCGGCCCATCTTTAAGGCCAGGGCCATGGGAAGACCGAAGACAATCGTGCCGAAGAAGTGACCTAATTCCTGCATGATCAATGCCCAGCCGGAATTCAGCAGCATGTGCAGGTTCGGCCCGATGCCGAGACCGATCTTTACGATCAGCACCAGCATGGCAATCGGCATGACCTTGCCGGCTACATCCATCATTTTTTCATTCATGACTCCAAGAGACGGATAACTGAGGATGCCGCCCATTACCAGTGCATACAGCAGCGGTAAAAATACGACGAGACCGAAAGAATGAACGCCTATCAGTTCAGCAATAATGATGATAATGAACGCAAATAGGTGCACCTTCCAATTCCTAAGCAATTCCATAAAAAATCCCTCCTATAAATACATTTGTATGATTTTAATAATACCATACTTTCTCTTATTACCATAGGCTTTTTTTGTATTTATACAGGAAATATTTTCCTGACCCAATAGTATATATGCCCTTATATACATAATAAGTATATAAGGGCACATTATAAAATATACAAGCCACAGTCATGGTACATACAAAAAATACAGGAACAGTCTTCGCACGGAGGGCGACACGTCAAAAACGGATATTACTACTGCAGTTAGCGGATTTCAATCCACACCTCACGCAGAGGGTGACGTAGATTTTAAGTGTGGGCACACCGCAAAAGTATTTCAATCCACACCCTCACGTGGAGGGTGACGCATTTATCAGACATCCTGCTGCAGCTGTAAAAAAATTTCAATCCACACCCTCACGTGGAGGGTGACACAAAGTTCCCATTGGCATGTTCCAAGTTATTTTTATTTCAATCCACATCCTCACACGGAGGATGGCCCGTAATGGGAGTAGCGGTGTTATCCAGTCCGACGCATTTCAATCCACATCCTCACACGGAGGATGACTTCGCTACCTCGCTGCTTCTGCTCAATTCCCTGTAATTTCAATCCACATCCTCACACGGAGGATGACTTGCACGCATTGTCAAGCATCGCATGCGCCGGAAAATTTCAATCCACATCCTCACACGGAGGATGACTGTCGTCGTAGTAGCTATGCAATGCCCAACCGGCATTTCAATCCACATCCTCACACGGAGGATGACTGAAGATGTAGAGCCGTTGTACAATGAGCTGTTGATTTCAATCCACATCCTCACACGGAGGATGACATAGTTGGATGGTGCCGTACATCATTGAAATATTATTTCAATCCACATCCTCACACGGAGGATGACGTCAGCAACGCATCGGGCACGTTTTCAAATTGCGATTTCAATCCACATCCTCACACGGAGGATGACCGCTGCATTTGGTATATCTTATTCCGAAATACAGCATATATAGAACTTGATGCAACTTTATCCAGCTGATTTGCTGAAAATCGCTGTCTATTTCGACAACATGTTACTTGTTTGAGTGCGAATCTCTCCACGATATATCCGATACTTGCAATTCGCACTTACCCATGTATTAAAGTATATAATCTCATTCACTAACTGAATTATGCGATTTTCCGAGAATTGTTTCCGATACCATATCCCTAAGGGAACATAAAAGGGAAAATCTAATCCAGTAAACAGATAGCTCGGACAACGTCTATCTCCACTCTTTTTCCAGCAGGAAATCGCGAATATTTCGATGCTTGATGCCGTCCCGGCTCATGTCAAACTCATCCAGCGTAAGAACGTACTTAGGGTAATTGTCCCGAACTCGCTCATAAACGCAAAATTCTCGTTGAATCGTTTCCTCTGACGCCAACAAGTAGGCGACCTGGATATACAGCCGATTACCTTGCGATTCACAGATAAAATCAATTTCTTTATCGCCAACTTTACCTACGGTTACAACATACCCGCGGCGCAGCAGCTCCAAATAGACAATATTTTCCAATACCAAATTAATATCTCGCTGATTGCCGCCAAACACGGCCTCCCGCACACCATGGTCGGCCACATAGTATTTCTCATTTACGGTAAGGATTTTCTTCCCCCGGAGATCTTGCCGCTTCACTTGATAAAACAAAAAAGCGTCAGTACAAGCTTTCAAGTACCCTAAAACCGTTTCCGGCGATACGGACCGTCCCTCGCTTTTCAAGTACTTGGAAATAGCTGTAGATGAAAAGGTAGTACCGATGTTAGCCGTCACATAGGCGATAATTCGCTCCAGCATATCTACGTCGCGAACTTTATTGCGCTGAACAATATCTTTGAGTTCCACAGAGTTAAACAAATCCTGCAAATACTGACGGCAGGCAGTTTCTTCATATCGCAGGTTGGCTAAATACGGCATCCCTCCAGCAGTGAGATAGCGATTGAAACACGTCCTGACATCTGCTTCCGGGAAAATAGTACGGTACAGCTGAATGAATTCATCAAAAGAAAAGGGATAGATGACGAACTCCACATATCGCCCGGCCAAATACGTTGCCAGCTCGCCGGAGAGCAGCTTGGCATTAGATCCTGTAATATAAATATCGCAGTCCAGCTCCACCCGGAAGGAATTGATACATGTTTCCCAATCCTGTACCTCTTGGATTTCATCAAAAAAGAGATACACCTTTCCTGAAATCTGCGCCGCCCTGCAGATGATTTCATCATGAAGGGTCTGAGCAGTACAAAGACTGGCATTGCTCATATTTTCAAAGTTAATAGAGATAAACTGAGAAGGATCCACACCAGATGATATTATCTCTTCCTGAATCAGTTCCAGCATAACTGATTTTCCACAGCGTCGAATACCTGTTAATACCTTGACCAAATCGCTCCCGATAAACGGCCGAATACGGCTCATGTACGCCTCCCGCTTAATCATGCCTTTCCCCTCCCCTTCGATAGTAAAATCATAATAACACAGATATATCTGACATTCAATTCATTTTTATCGTTTTTAACAGTTATACTAGATAAAAATATTAATTACACGAAATATAACAGATATGAAGGAACAATTAGCGGTGCTTAAATTTTTTATATCGTTTGCAACAAAACTCTCTATATACCCATGTATAATAAATTTTAATCTTAATTCATCCTATGTCTCAGTCTATTTAATATATAACAGATATTACGATTCTTTTATTACCATAATTTTATCCAAAAATGTAATATTAAGTTTTCAATTCGCATCCTCACACGGAGGGTGACATGCTACCCTTGAAGCTGTTGACTTCGATGTACAATTTCAATCCACACCCTCACGTGGAGGGTGACATTTTGTCCTTCCCAACGGTATTATTGTCGAAGTATTTCAATCCACACCCTCACGTGGAGGGTGACGTGCCGACAACAAATTCATTTGCAAAGATTGCTTAATTTCAATCCACACCCTCACGTGGAGGGTGACCAGATGCGGTGCGGGTCTTTCGTAGGAGATATTGCATTTCAATCCACACCCTCACGTGGAGGGTGACGCGAACGGATAGTATACGATAGCCCCGTAGGTGCCATTTCAATCCACACCCTCACGTGGAGGGTGACCACTGTAGATTCGTCTGATAATGTGAGCGTGCCGGATTTCAATCCACACCCTCACGTGGAGGGTGACCCTATACTTTCGCCGGTCTGACGCACATCATGATTATTTCAATCCACACCCTCACGTGGAGGGTGACTAACAGATGCTCTTTGTTGTTTTATTCAGGATGGAATTTCAATCCACACCCTCACGTGGAGGGTGACGAGCTGTTTCTTGTTGGAAATTTCAACCGTTCGAATTTCAATCCACACCCTCACGTGGAGGGTGACTTTTTGGCCAAAGGCTATTCTGAATTGGCGTAGCATTTCAATCCACACCCTCACGTGGAGGGTGACAAGGAAGCGGTCTACCAAACGGGTCGGTGTACAACATTTCAATCCACACCCTCACGTGGAGGGTGACCGGAGCGAGACACCAAATACCTTGCTGGACACGATATTTCAATCCACACCCTCACGTGGAGGGTGACATTATCTTTTATGTAAATGATAAAAGTAGATGTGCATTTCAATCCACACCCTCACGTGGAGGGTGACTCACATCCTTTTTTCTTTTATTTTCAGTATATCACATTTCAATCCACACCCTCACGTGTAGGGTGACATACATGGAATATACAGATATGCAAATCATCAAAAAATTTCAATCCACACCCTCACGTGGAGGGTGACAAGAATACATGATACTTGATATAGTACAAAATTTGATTTCAATCCACACCCTCACGTGGAGGGTGACCATTAGAGCAAGTGCAGACGCTTCATCTGATAGAGATTTCAATCCACACCCTCACGTGGAGGGTGACACACGCCATATAATATTAGTGCTAACATAAGCAGATTTCAATCCACACCCTCACGTGGAGGGTGACTATCAACACGACATTCATTATCAAAGATGCTATCAAATTTCAATCCACACCCTCACGTGGAGGGTGACCCACGGAAAAGAGGGTGATAAAGAAATGATAAAAATTTCAATCCGCACCCTCACGTGGAGGGTGACTCGGAGACACCCCCAGCTTTTCAGCCAGCCGTGCATTTCAATCCACACCCTCACGTGGAGGGTGACTCGGAGACACCCCCAGCTTTTCAGCCAGCCGTGCATTTCAATCCACACCCTCACGTGGAGGGTGACTCGGAGACACCCCCAGCTTTTCAGCCAGCCGTGCATTTCAATCCACACCCTCACGTGGAGGGTGACTCATTGTCCAATCACCATTACATTTTATAGTTCCAATTTCAATCCACACCCTCACGTGGAGGGTGACGACAGACGCAAATAAAGCAAGAAAAGCCGCCGAAATTTCAATCCACACCCTCACGTGGAGGGTGACATTCCGCCTATTTCTATCCCTTGATGTGCTAAGACATTTCAATCCACACCCTCACGTGGAGGGTGACGCGCAGGTTGATACATCAACAGTAAAAACCGGAAATTTCAATCCACACCCTCACGTGGAGGGTGACTTTCGTTCAAATCCTCGTTTTGTCGTGGATTTAAATTTCAATCCACACCCTCACGTGGAGGGTGACGACGTAATATGCCAGTAGTACCAACATTAACGCCATTTCAATCCACACCCTCACGTGGAGGGTGACAGCTACATTTGGTATCTCTTACTCCGAAACGTAGCATATATAGAATCCTATACAACTCTATTCAGCTGATTTACTGAAAATCGCTGTCTATTTCGACAAACTATTGCTCTTTTGAGTGCGAATCTCCCTGGTATATATCCGATGCTTATGATTCGCACAGCCTATTTCCATTGCCGGAAAGCCGCTACAGAATCAACGGGCCTTCTATGTCATATCCTTTGTCGACGCCAATGGATTCTACGGTCTTTTTATAGTTTTTCCCGAGGCGATAGAAACGTAAGTTATCGACAGATTCGTCAATCACCTCATGTAATTGGTGTTTCAGCTGCAAGTATTGTCCTTCGTCTACTTCGCACTCAAATACAGAGTTCTGAACGCGCTGCCCATAGTTTAAACAGATTTTAGCAGCCGTCCGCAGACGGCGTTTTCCTGCCGCTGAATTTGTACTGATATCGTACGAAACTAAAATATACATTTCGTCTGCCACCTCGCTTCCTGCTATTTCCAAAGAAAGGGCGGATAGGCATCCAAATCGTTTCGCAAAAACCGGGCTAATAACGAAGCCTGTATAAACGGAACTAATCCCCAGGAAATTTTTTCCTTTATATAGGGATGCGTCAATTCTTCTTTTTTGCGTTCCTGCCACTTGGCAATCACTTTCTTGCGCCCCGATTCATTCAGCATGACCGCCCCGTTGCTCTCGGCGTCGAAGTCTCCGGCATCGACGACCTTTTTATTGATCAGGGACAGGACAAAGCGGTCCGCAACGGGAGCCCGCAATTCTTCCACCACATCCAGAGCCAGCGAGACACGGCCCGGTCGGTCGACGTGCATAAATCCAGCATAAGCATCCAGGCCAACCGTCTCCAACGCACTGGCTACGTCGTTGGCCAATACGGCATACATAAAGGACAAAAGGGCATTGACGCGGTTCAATGGCGGCCGGCGCGAGCGTATGCTAAAGGTAAAATCGTCTTTCTGATTTAAAATCATGTCGTCAAAACAGGAAAAATACAAAGCCTGCGCGCTGCCTTCAAAGCCTCTCAGCGTATCCAAAGCAGACGCGCCCCGAACCTTTTCCAGCATATCCGTCAGCTGCTGGGAACAATCTTGCAGACGCCTGCCGTCCAGCCGGTGCTCATACTGCCGAATATATCGTTCCATAACCCATTTTTCGTTATATACTTTAGCCGCAATGATGTTGCGGACAATATCCAATGATTGGGCCGGATCATCGGCTACGCGGTACTGCGTCCGCCGCAGCAGGATATTTCCCTTGCTGCTTCCCTGAATCCGAGCCATAAGGCGTCCCTGCGGCGACATGTAGGCAATGCCGATTCCATACTCCATGCATCGTTCCATAAGCTGCGGGCTCATCCCCAAATACGTAAACAGTACGATGTCCTGCAAATTATGGAGGGGATAGCGGGCTAATGTCTTCTGCTGTTCCCGGACGACTATATTCGCTCCCTGCGTCGCTAAATACACGTCGGGCTTCGTGATGTACAATGTATTTAGTAGCTTTCTCATTCTCCCAACATCCTCTCTACGTACGATCGGGCCGATTCTAATTTCTGCAGTCCCGGAAGGCAGATATCCTGCAGCGAACAAGCCCGGCACTTTGCGCTTTTCCGCACCTTCGGCGTATAGCCCTGCCGGTAGTACTTATTCATTTCGGCAGCCATATTCCTGACCGTTGCCCGCAGCTCGTCCGTAAATTCGACTTTCTCCCGCCGGCGCGTTTCAAAGTAAAATACCGCACCTTGGGAGACGCGGACTTCCATCATTTCTTCCAGGCACATAGCCTGAGCCGTAAGCTGCAGTATGTCGCTTTCTATCGTCTTCGGCTTCCCGCGCTTGTATTCCACGGGGTATACGATAAAGCGGGCATCGTATTTGCTGAAGTAAGCTCCGCCCTCGTCTTCTATCAGCTCTACAGCGTCGCACACGCCTTGTATTCCCAACTCGTGAGATACGACAGGCAAGGAGCGCAGCACGCGCTTCTTGCCCATCTTTTCATCGCTCAGCCCTTCATCTACCAATGCATGCTTAATCGCTCCGTCGACGGTAAAGTAGTTTTCCGCCCATTGCTGCTCAATGTGGATGAGGGCCCATTGCCGGCGGCAGAAAGAAAAATGCTGCAGGCCGGCAAGCTGCAAATATTCAGTTTCGTTTCGTTGTCCTACGTTTTTTCATCATATACCGTCTTCAATTTCTAATGTCAGACCCTTTTGCCGATACAGGTTGAACCGGTCTTCATCTACAGACACGGCGTAATCAGAGAAATCATGGACTTTTTCATCGGCCGGAGCCTGCGCCTGCACGAGTTGATGAATCTTCGCCGACGAGGCAATCCCTAAGGCATTGGGATGAACAAACCAATACAATTTCTCTACGGTCATGCTGCCTTCGGGACGAGCTGACGACATATCATTTTCAAACAAGGACAACAGAGCCTGCCGAATCAGCTGGGCGTCCTCGTCGGAAAAGCCTGTCCGCTGCGCAAAATAACAGTTCATGCTTCCTGTAATCTTATATACGCCGAAATCCACAAAATGCTTCGTTCCCATCGTATCGGCCGACCGCTTTCCATTTTCCGAAGCCTTACCGTTTGTGCTTCTCGTAATCTGCATGGTAATCACATCGACAGGCGACAGGCTTTTGCCCAGGCTGACCGACACGGGACCCCGGATACCCAACGACTGATTTTTTTGGAAGGTCATGACCTGGCCGAAGCTCCGCACATCGATCCACCGTTGGCATGCCGCCGCGGCGACTTCTTCATCGCCCTGCTTTGATGTAAAATGAGCCTTATACCGTTCTTCTAATGACTTGCAGGTATCATCTATCCGGTCGTTGGCCTGTACGAAAATTTCATGTCCCATGTCCTGCAGCCTGTTGCGTATTTTTCGTTTGATGCAGACATCGGATATTTCCCCATAGCCTTCATAATCGGTACGAGGCATGTTTCCCAATAAGGGATCGCCGTTAGGATTTGCCTGCCGTACCGATACAAACAACACAAAATCTATTTTCTTCGTCAAGCTGCTCATACCGCCGTTCCTCCTTCTTGCCGCCGCGCGTCGGCCCCTTCGTCTTTTTTCTTATAAAATTGCTGCTGCTGATAATAATAGCCTAATATGAAATCGGAATTGGCCGTCTTCTCATGATGCTGCCCGTCCCCTTCATATTCCATAATTTCAGTATACAGCTCAGCCAATATCTTCTCAAAATAGACCTTGTATCCTGGCTTCTGCTTGCTCAGGATGGCCTTACAATACTGGGTCCGCTCTTCTAAAATAGAAATCGTCCGATACGGGCGGTGTATCATGGAGGACCACAAGCGCGCCGCGTTGGTAACGCGCAGATTGGAGTTTTCTTTTTTCTTTTCTTCGCCGCCGCTCTTACTTTCCAAGGCCGCCGTTTCCATTTTTTCATACACGGACAACAATCGCCCGTAGGCAAAGCTTCGCTTGTCCATACGCAGTATCGCTCCTTTATCGTTCAATACGGGAATCTTCTGATTCCACATCTCATGATCCCAATAATATTTCTTGACGATGCCGCAGCCCATCAGCAGTGCCTGGGGCCAGTATTTCTTATAGGACTGACGGTTCGTAAGGCGGAAAAAAGCCGTTCGCATCATATCTGCCGGCAAGGGTTTTCTTTCCAGGATACAGGGCAGCAGCCGTTCAACAGCCGCCCGCCGTACCTTATCGTTCGGGCAGATAATCCCCTTCTCCGTTTCCTGGCCGTACAGGAAATGGACGACAGAGTACACCGACGGAGTTTTTAACACGAAGGCTTTCTTTTTTGCCGACCATCCGGGCCATTTCATGCTTTCGTACCAGGCCTCGGCCCGCTGTTTGATGTCGGCTTTGGGAAACGCACGGAAATACTTTACGGCCATCCTGCCGTTATTGACCTTTTCCAGTACGAGAACGCAGAAGTAGTTATCGAAAATCTCATCTCCGGCGTCTTTCTTGCCGGCAAAATACTGGGCGATGGTCTTGCTATCTTTCCCGTGCAGTACCTCTTCTTCCG
>ULWB01026348.1_pt1 | contig 19196 bp, 16 predicted proteins | sample 1959891 | NCBI WGS metagenome assembly ULWB01 (sample SAMEA4835799, study PRJEB28245) | human gut metagenome | biome: gut microbiome; material: fecal sample | place: Denmark | collected 2008 | reverse complement strand
CAGCCGATGGCCCGCTCCACATACTCCACATAGTCCCGGGCCGCCTGGGGCAGATCCTCCCAGGTGCGGGCGGCGGAAATGTCGCAGGCCCAGCCGGGGACATACTCAACAACGGGCTTGGCCTGGTCCAGCAGCACCGGGAAGGGGAATTCGTCGGTGCGCTGGCCGTTGATCTCATAATGGGCGCAGACGGGGATCCGGTCCATGTAGCTGAGAATGTCCAGCTTGGTCAGAGCAATGTTGGTAGCATTCTGGGTCCGGACACCGTAGCGGGTGGCCACCAGGTCGATGGGGCCCACCCGGCGGGGACGGCCGGTCTTGGCGCCGTATTCGTCACCGGCGTCCCGGAGCTTTTCGGCATCCGCGCCGAACCACTCGCAGACAAAGGGGCCCTCGCCCACGCAGGAGGAATAGGCCTTCACCACGCCCACCACCTCGTCGATGGATGCGCCGGGCAGGCCGGAGCCTACCGGGGCAAAGGCGGCGATGGTGTTGGAGGAGGTGGTATAGGGATAGATGCCGTAGTCCAGGTCCCGCAGAGCGCCCAGCTGGCCCTCGAACAGGATGGACTTGCCATCGGCCTGGGCCTGGTGGAGATAGCGGCCGGTGTCGGCCACATAGGGCTTCACCCGTTGGCCGTACTGTTCCACCCAGGCCATCATCTCGTCCATGGTGTACCCCTTGGCGCCGTAGACCTCCCGGAGGATCAGGTTCTTCCACTCCAGCAGGTCCTGGAGATGGGCCCGCAGATGGTCGGGGTACAGCAGCTCGCCGGCCAGGACGGTCTTTTTCTGGTACTTGTCGGAATAGAAGGGGGCGATGCCCTGCTTGGTGGAGCCGTACTTCTTATCCTTCAGCCGCTGCTCCTCCAGGGCGTCCAGCTCCCGGTGCCAGGGCAGCAGCAGACTGGCCCGTTCGCTGACCAGCAGATTCTCGGGGGTGATGTCCACGCCGCCCTGGCGGACGGTGTCGATCTCCTTGAGCAGATTCTCGCAGTCCAGGGCCACGCCGTTGCCCAGGATGTTCATGACACCGGAGCGGAAAATGCCGGAGGGCAGCAGATGCAGGGCGAACTTGCCCTTTTCGTTGATGACCGTGTGCCCGGCGTTGCCGCCGCCCTGATAGCGCACCACTACGTCATATTGTTGGGTGAGGTAGTCCACCATGCGGCCCTTGCCCTCGTCGCCCCAGTTGATACCCACGATCGCGCAATTTGACATGTCTTTGTCTCCTCATCTATATCATAACAGAATTTTTGGCGGGTTTCCACCGCCAACAGCCCCTTATTATACCGAAAAGCGCGTCAGAAGTAAATAACAAATCTGACATATCTGACATTATTATTTCTAATGCTTGTTGTGAATATACACGATAAATATGCATGTATTTTCAGCATAAATTACAAAAAACTTGTGCGTTCTGCCGCTTGACGACCGGGGGGCGGCGGGGCTATAATCATATGTTCCTTTTATGGGAGGTAAATGCTATGGAAAAACAGAAAAAATCCCTGTTCGGGCCAATGGACCTGACCGAGGGGACATGCTGGAAAACGATCCTGATCTTTTCGCTGCCGGTGATCCTGTCGTATCTGCTGCAGCAGGTGTATTCCATCAGTGACGCGGCCATTGTGGGCCAGACGCTGACGGCCCAGGAGGTGGCGGGCGTCAACGACACCACGTCGCTGGTGTTCATCTTTCTGCAATTCGCCTTCGGTGTCAGCGCAGGCTTCTGCGTGGTGACGTCATGCCAGGTGGGCGCCCGGAACCAGGCAGGCGTGCGGCGGTCCCTGGCCACCCAGATCATCCTGTCGGCGGTGCTGACGGTGCTGCTGACGGCCCTGGCCCTGGCGCTGCTGAATCCCATGCTGGCGTGGATCAACGTGACGCCGGACAATGCCGAGGTGTATCGCGCCGCGTATACCTATTGCTTCATCATCTTCGCGGGCACCGGGGCCCAGCTGTTTTATAACTTCATCTGCGCGTTTCTGCGCAGCATGGGCGACTCCCTGACGCCGCTGCTGTTCCTGCTGTTTTCCACGGTGCTGAACGTGGGGCTGGACCTGCTGTTCATCATGGTGTTCCGGTGGGGCGTGGCCGGTGCGGCCATTGCCACGGTGGCGGCTCAGCTCATCAGCACGGTGGCGTGCTTCATCTATGCCTTTGCCAAGTATCCTCAGCTGCGGCTGCACCGGGAGGACATGCGGATCACCCGGGGCGATATCCGCCGCCATGTGGTGCAGGGCGTGCCCCTGGGGCTGCAATTCTCGGTGCTGGCCATCGGCATTATCGTCATGCAGGGCGTGGTGGTACAGTTTGACATGCTGGACGGCGTTATGGTGTCCTCCTCCGCCCAGATGGGCTTCGGCGCGGCCAACAAGCTGTCCAACCTGACGGCAACGCCTATGAATGCCCTGGGCACGGCCATGACCAGCTTCACCGCCCAGAACCTGGGCGCGGGCAACCATGACCGCATCCGCAGGGGCGCGCTGCAGGCTCTGGGGATGATGGCCATCATCGCCGTGGCGGAGGTGAGCTGCGGACTGCTGCTGACGCTGAACAATACATATCTGCATATCTTCCTGTCGGCGGACAAGATCACGGCAGATACCATCCGGTTCGGCAACACGTTCCTGTATGTGGATTATTCCATGTATCTGTTCCTGGGCTGCGTATTCATCACCCGCAACTGTGTCCAGGGCATCGGACGGTCCCAATTCGTGCTGGGGGCCGGCGCAGCGGAGTTGGTGGCCCGGATCGCCGTGTGCCTGGTGCTGCCTGCGGCTGTGGCAGGGGGCGCCGTCAGCGCGGCGGCCAGCCCGGCGGCGTTTTACGCCCTGTGTGCTGCGGACCCGCTGGCGTGGATCGCCGCGGACATCATCATGGGCATCCCCATGGTGCGGAACATCCTGCGGAAGGATTACCGGTATATGAATCTGTGAACAAACGCTCCCTGTGCCGGAAGGCACAGGGAGCGTTTGAGCTTGTCAAAAAAGGGCGGCGCCCTTTTTTGACAAATTGTAAAGCGCATTACGCCAGCGCCTGCAGCGCTGCCCTGGCAGCGGACTGCTCGGCCTCTTTTTTACTCCTGCCGGTGCCGGTACCGGCGGTTTCGCCGTTGAGCAGCACCGCACAAGTAAACTGCCTGGCGTGGTCCGGGCCGGTGGCGCCGATCATCTCGTAGTGCAGCGTTTGGTTGCTGCGGCGCTGGACCAGCTCCTGAAGCTCCGTCTTATAGTCCCGGCGGCGCTCCTCCACGGCCTCCTCCTGCTCCTTGTCCAGCAGCACCCGGTGGATCAGGGCCCGGGCGGCTTCCATGCCGCCGTCCAGGTACACCGCCGCGAACACGGACTCCGTTGCGTCGGCCAGGATGGAGGGCCGCTGCCGGCCGCCGCCGGCCTCCTCGCCCTTGCCCAGCCGCAGCTCACTGCCCAGGCCCAGGCGCTGGGCCACCTCATACAGGCTCTCCTCGCACACCAGCGCCGCCCGCATCCGGGTCAGGTCTCCCTCCGGCAGGTCCGGGTGCTTGTGATACAGATAGTCCGCCGTGACCAGACCCAGCACGGCGTCCCCCAGAAACTCCAGCCGCTCGTTGCTGCTGACGCCGCAGCACCGGTGCTCGTTGGCGTAGGAGCTGTGGTACAGGGCCGCCTGAAGCTGCTCCTTGCAGCGGAAGGTGTAGCCCAGCTTTTTTTCCAGTACTTGCAGGGTATGCATGATGTTTTTCTCCTTTCCGCAGCGGAAAAAGGAAACCCCGTTGCAACCAACGGGGCCTTCTTTTTCAGCTGCCTGATTGATTCAGTTCAGCTTATTATACAGATAGCGCACGCAGTCGCCCACGGTCTTCAGACCGGTGAGGTCCTCCTCGTCGATCTCGCCGACGTCGAATTCCTCCTCCATGGCCATGACCAGCTCCACCAGGTCCACGGAGTCGGCGCCCAGATCGTCCACAAAAGAACTATCCATGCCGATCTCGTCGGTATCAATGGCAAACTGCTCAGCGATCAGATCCTGCATGGTCTTGAAGATCTCGTCCATCGTCATGAGATGATCCCTCCTTTCGGGCTTTGTCTTGGAAAATAATACGGCAATTGGTCAGGTCTGTCAATACCCTTTTCGCAATTATTCCGCCTGGAGCTGCATCAGGTGGACATTTTCCTGAATCTGTCCGATAATGCCGCTTTCCGCCACCTGTCTGGCCTGGCCGATGGCGTTGTCGATGGCCTCGGCGTTGGAGGCGCCGTGGGCCTTGATCACGGGCTTGGAGATGCCGATAAACGCCGTGCCGCCCACCTTATTGGGGTCCAGCTGGGCCTTGAAGGCCCGCAGCCCCGGCATGACCATGGCGGCGGCCAGCTTGGTCAGCAGATTCTTTTTGAAAATATCGCCCAGGGCATGGCCCGCGAAGGAGCCAACACCCTCCATGGTCTTGAGCAGGATGTTTCCGGAGAAGCCGTCTGTGACGATGACGTCGCAGCCGCCCTTGATGGCCTCCTTGGCCTCGATGTTGCCGATGAAGTTCAGGTGCCCGTCGGCGCCTGCCTGCCGCAGCAGGGCCAGGGCCGCCTTTTGCAGGTCCGTGCCCTTGCTGTCCTCCGTGCCGATGTTCAGCAGGCCCACCCGGGGGCGCTCCAGCCCCAGGACCCGTCCGGCATAGAAGCTGCCCAGGTACGCGAATTGCAGCAGATACTCCGGCGTGCACTCGGCGTTGGCCCCGCAGTCGATGAGCACGGCCCGGCCGCCGGTGGTGGGAATCACCGGAGCCATCGCCGCCCGGCGGATGCCCCGGATGCGCTTGGTAATCAGGGTGGCCCCGGCCAGCAGCGCGCCGGTGGACCCGGCGGAAACCAGGGCGTCGGCCTTACCGTCCCGCAGCAGGGTCAGACCCACGCCCATGGACGTGTCCTTCTTGTGGCGAAACACCTTGGAGGGATCGTCGCACATGTCCACGGTCTCCGAGGTGTGGACGATCTCCATTCCATGGGGGATGGTATCATGGCCGCAGTCCCGCAGGGCCCGGAGAATGGCCTCCGTGTCGCCGGTGAGCAGCACCTCCACGCCCCAGTGCTCCATGCCCAGCAGGGCGCCCTTTACGATTTCCAGCGGGGCGTTGTCGCCGCCCATGGCGTCAATGATGATCTTCATAGCTCAGAACCTCCTGCTTCAGCTGCTCGATAATGGCCAGCGACCGCTGGGACAGCTGGGCGTTTTTGTTGCGCTTGCCCTTGACCCGGTGGTCCAGGGGCGGCATAATGCCGAAATTGATGTTCATAGGCTGGAACTGGCCCACGGACTCGTTGCTGACGTACAGGCCCAGGGCGCCGATGGCCGTTTCCCGGGGAAAGTCGATGGGCGGCTGGCCCAGCAGCCGCCGGGCGGTCTCCACGCCTGCCAGAAACCCGGAGGCGCAGGACTCCACATACCCCTCCACGCCGGTCATCTGTCCGGCAAAGGCAATGCGGGGCATCGCCTTCAGCCGGTAATACCGGTCCAGCAGCCGGGGAGAGTCCAGATAGGTGTTCCGGTGCATCACGCCATAGCGCAGGAATCTGGCATCATGGAGAGCGGGGATCATGGAGAACACCCGCTTCTGCTCCGGGAAGCGCAGGTGGGTCTGGAACCCTACCAGGTTATAGATGGTGCCGTCGGCGTTGTCCTTGCGCAGCTGCACCACGGCATAGGGCTCCTTCCCGGTGCGGGGGTCCTTGAGGCCCCGGGGCTTCAGGGGACCGTAGCGCAGGGTGTCCTCTCCCCGCCGGGCCATGACCTCCACAGGCATACAGCCCTCGAATACGTTTTTATCCTCAAAGCCGTGAACCTCCGCCTCCTGGGCGTGGATCAGCTCCTGCCAGAAGGCCAGATACTCCTCCCGGTCCATGGGGCAGTTGATGTAGTCCGGCGTCCCCTTGTCGTACCGGGACGCGAAAAAGCCGCTGTCCATGTCCACACTGTCGAAGCTCACCAAAGGCGCCGCTGCGTCGAAGAAATGCAGGGCGGAGTCCTGTCCGCCCAGCATGGACATAAGCCGGTCCGCCAGGGCGTCGGAGGTCAGGGGACCGGTGGCCACCACCACCTCCCCCTCCGGCAGGTCCGTCACCTCACCGGGGACCACGGTGATCAGAGGGTGGCTTCTGACCCGCTCCGTTACCAGCCGGGAAAAGCCGTGGCGATCCACCGCCAGGGCTCCGCCTGCGGGGACGGCAGTCTCGTCCGCGCAGCGGATCAAAAGGCTTCCCAGCTGCCGCAGCTCCTCCTTCAGCAGGCCCACGGCGTTTTCCAGCCCCGCTGCCCGCAGGGAATTGGAGCAGCACAGCTCCGCAAAATCGGCGATCTGGTGGGCGGGAGTCAATTTTTCCGGCTTCATCTCCCGCAGGGTCACGGAAATACCCCGCTGGGCCAGCTGCCAGGCGCATTCGCTGCCGGCCAGCCCCGCGCCGATGACTGTTACATGGTTCATGCTTCCTCCGTCTTTTTCTTGGTGGTCTTGGTGGTCTTGGTAGTCTTGGTAGTCTTAGTGGATTTGGTGGCTTTGGCCGTCCTGGCGGCAGGCTTTTTGGCGGCGGCTTTCTTAGCCGCTGCTTTCTTAGCGGGTGCTTTTTCCTCTGCCGGGGCTTCATCGGCCTGACTGCCGTCTGCCTGACCAACGTCTGCCTGACCGCCGTCGGCCGCGGGCTCCTCCGTCCTGGCCTTTTTCACATAGCCGCGCTTGTCCTCCGGCAGGAAGTTGGCACAGTCGGGATTGATGCAGAAGGGCTTGCGGAAGCCCTTGCCGGCCTTTTTGAACATGGTGTGGCCGCACACGGGACAGTCGTCCTTCACCGGCACGTCCCAGGTCATGAAATCGCAGCGGGCGCTTTCGTCGGCGGCGTTGAGCCGCTCACAGCAGTAATAGGTGTACTGCTTGCCGGTCTTTTTGCTGACGCCGGTGCGCTTCATGAGCCGCCCGCCGCACTTGGGGCAGCGGCCCGGCATCTCCACCACCAGGGGCTTGGTAAACGTACACTCCGGATATCCGGGGCAGGCCAGGAACCGGCCGAACCGGCCGGACTTGACTACCATATTGCGGCCGCACACGTCGCATTTCTCCTCGGTGACCTCGTCGGGAACCTTCAGATATACGCCCTCCATGTCCTTCTCCACCTGCTGGAGATTGCTCTCAAAACCGCCGTAAAACTGCCGCAGCAGCTGCTTCCAGGGGATCTTGCCGCTTTCCACCTCATCCAGCTCATCCTCCATCCGGGCGGTGAACTTCACGTCCACAATGTCCGGGAACCGCTGGCACATCAGGTCCGTCACCACCTGGCCCAGGGGCGTGATCCGCAGGGCCTTGCCCTCCTTCACCACATATTCCCGGTCCAGAATGGTGGACACGGTGGGCGCGTAGGTAGAGGGGCGGCCGATGCCGTTTTCCTCCATGGTGCGGATCAGGGTGGCGTCGGTGTAGCGGGCGGGGGGCTGGGTGAAGTGCTGGCCGGGCTCAAAGCCCTCCAGCGTCACCACCTCGCCGGGCTGCAGCTCCGGCAGGGCGGGCTCCTTTTCCTCCTTATCGTCGTCGCGGCTCTCCTCATACACGGCGGTATAGCCGGCAAATTTCAGGCTGCTGGCGCTGGCGCGGAAGGTGTGCTCTCCGGCGGCAATGTCCACGCTGACGCTGTCGTACACGGCGTTGGACATCTGGCTGGCCAGGAAGCGGCTCCAGATCAGCCGGTACAGGCGATACTGCTCGCCGGTCAGGTCGCCCTTCACCTGCTCCGGGGTCAGGGTGACGCTGCTGGGGCGAATGGCCTCGTGGGCGTCCTGGGCCCCGGCCTTGGCCTTGTACTGCTTGGGGCTCTCCGGGCGATAGGCCGCGCCGTAGCGGCTTTCAATGAAGCTGCGGGCCGCTGCCTGGGCCTCGTCGGAGATACGCAGGGAGTCGGTACGCATATAGGTGATCAGACCCACGGTGCCCTCGCCGGTGATGTCCACGCCCTCATACAGCTGCTGGGCGATGGCCATGGTCCGGCGGGGGGTCATGTTCAGCTTCCGGGAGGCCTCCTGCTGCATGGTGGAGGTGGTGAAGGGAGGCGACGGGGAGCGCCGCTTATCCGTCCGCTTCACGTTGGACACGGCAAAGGGCGTGTCCTGGAGCTGGGCGCGAATCCCGTCCACCTCCTGCTGGGAGGTGGGCTCATATTTCTTGCCGCCTCGGCCATAATAGTGGGCCTTGAACCGGGCCCCCTGGTCATTTTGCAGCAGGGCGTCCAGGGTCCAGTACTCCTGGGGCACGAAATCGGCGATCTCCTTTTCCCGGTCCGCCACCAGGCGCATGGCCACGGACTGGACCCGCCCGGCGGACAGGCCCCGGCGGATCTTTTTCCACAGCAGGGGAGAGAGCTCATAGCCCACGATGCGGTCCAGAATGCGCCGGGCCTGCTGGGCGTCCACCAGGTCCTGGTCAATGTCCCGGGGCTGGCGGATGCTCTCGGTGACCACCTTGCGGGTGATCTCGTTGAAGGTGACCCGGAAGGTCTTGTCCTCCGGCAGGTCCAGCAGCTGCTTCAGGTGCCAGCTGATGGCCTCTCCCTCGCGGTCCGGGTCGGTGGCCAGGTAAACGGCGTCACTGTCCTTGGCCGCCTGCTTCAGGTCCCGGATGATGTCCTCCTTGCCCTTGATGGGCCGGTAATTGGGTTCAAAGTCGTTGTCCACGTCCACGCCCAGCTTGCTTTTGGGCAGGTCCCGCAGGTGTCCCATACAGGCCTTCACCTGATACGCGGGGCCCAGGTATTTGCCGATGGTCTTGGCCTTGGCCGGGGACTCCACGATCACCAGGTATTTTTCAGCCTTTTTTGCCATATTTATGATCCTTCCTTTTCCGAATGTAGCCTGACTGTGCGCACATAGCTGCGGGGGCCGGAGCGTTGGGCATAGCCGTCGATCTCCAGCACCGTCAGCGCCGACAGCACCCGCCTTACCGGCAGGCCCGTCTGTTCCGCCGCCTCATCCGTCAGCAGAGGCGTTTCTGTATCCAGCACCCGAATCAGCGCCAGCTGATCGTCGGTGAGCCCCTCCCGGTTGCGGTCCAGGTCCAGCACCGGCAGCTGCGGCTTTTGGGCCGGCTCCGGCGGCGTATCGGGCAGGGGAGAGGACTTGTCCTCCTCCGGCTTGGGGGCGTCTCCCGGCTCCGGCACGGTGACGTGGGCCGGATGCAGCCGGTGAGGAAACCGGCTGTGGTACACCGACAGAATGTCCCAGCCCGAGGCCGCCAGCCCCGCGCCGTCCCGGATCAGCCGGTTGCAGCCCACGCTGGCTGCCGCGTCGATGGGACCGGGCACGGCGAACACGTCCCGCCCCTGGTCCAGGGCGGCATGGGCAGTGATCAGAGCCCCGGACCGCACCGGGGCCTCCACCACCAGCGCCGCCAGACTCAGGCCGCTGATGATGCGGTTTCGCACGGGGAAATGCCCCGGCAGGGGCTCCGTTCCCGGGGGATATTCCGACAGCAGCACGCCGGTGGCGGCGATATCCTCATATAGTCTGCGGTTTTCCGCGGGATATACCACGTCCACGCCGCCGCCCAGCACGGCGGCGGTGAAGCCCCCGGCCTGCAAAGCGCCCCGCATGGCCGCACCATCGATGCCCTTGGCCATGCCGGACACCACCACGGCGCCCTGCCGGGCCAGCTCATAGCCCATGCGATGGGCGCAGCGCAGCCCGTAGGGAGTGCAGGACCGGGTGCCTACCACGGCGATGGCCGCCTCCTCGTCGAACAGCGGCAGGGAGCCCTTGCCGTACAGCAGCACCGGCGGGTCAAAGATGTCCCGCAGCCGGGCGGGGTAGGCGGCGTCCTGCATAGTCAGCAGGAACATGTCGCCCCGGGCGCAGTCCGCCAGGATGCGGTCCGCCCGCGATAAGCTCTTGTCCGCCAGAAGGGCCGCCTGTCCCGGCGTCAGACCCTCTACCTGGGCCAGCTCCTCGGAGTCGGCGTAATACACATCCTCCGGGGAGCCGTACCGCTCCAACAGCAGCAGCCTGCTGCGGTTGCTGAGCCCCGGCAGAGCCGTCAGCCAGACCCAGTATTTCAGTGCCGCCACGGCGGTCCCCCCCCTTCGTTTATCGCCAGCCTTCCCACAGCAGCACCGCCGCCGCGATGGCCGCGTTCAGCGACTCGCAGCGGGGAGACATGGGGATGAGCACGGTTTTGTCGCACAGGTCCAGCACCTCCCGGCTGAGGCCCCGTCCCTCGGAGCCGATGGCCAGGGCGCATCGGGAATAGTCTGCCTGCCGGGCGTCCAGGGCGTCCGGCCGCAGGGCCGCACCATACAGGGGGATGCCGCTGCGGCGCAGCAGGGCTCCCAGCTCCTCCGGCGTTGCGCTCCATACCGGACGGCGGAACACCGCCCCCATGGAGGCCCGGACAGTTTTGGGGCCGAAGGGGTCCGCGCAGCCGCCGGTCAGCAGCAGGCCGTCGGCGTCAAAGGCGTCCAGGGTCCGCAGCACCGTTCCCACGTTGCCGGGGTCCTGGACCCCGTCCAGCACCACATATCGCCGGCCCGGAAGCGTTTCCGGCACCGGCAAAACAGGAATGGCGCAGGTGAACAGCACCCCCTGGGGCGTTTTGGCAGGACTGATGGAGGACATGACCTCCGGCGGCACCAGCACCTGCCGGACATGATCCGGCAGCGGCCCGTCCCAGGGCAGAACGGATACCACGGTCTGCACGTCTGCGCCCCATTGGGCGGCCTCCCGCAGCAGCTTGGGGCTGTCGCACAGGCATTCGCCGGTCTGGCGGCGGTAGGCGGCGGACCCCGCCAGCTTGCGGATATGGGTCATCAGCGGGTTCTGGCGGCTGGTAATGGTCTCCATGCTTCACGGCTCCTTCTTGGCATCCGGACCTTCTATATTTAATAGGTAAGCCCGGTGTGTGATCAGGTGCATTGTAGCACACCTTTATCCAAAAAGCAACTACCTGAAAAAATCCCCGCCGTCCGGCCCGGAAACTCCCGGATTGACGGCGGCAGGGAAATACGGTATACTGGGAAAAAATGATGGAGGAGCTGCTATGGAATATGTTGCCGCGATTGGCCTGCTGTTTGCCCCTGTGATCTGTCTGCTGTGCGCAGGCTGGTTTTTTGTCCGGTGGAAAAATGAGCACGAAAATCAAAACCTGGCCCTGCGGGACCGGAAAACCTGCTTCGTCTGGCTCATCGCCGCCGCCGCGTCCCTGGTGATCTTTGGCGTGCTGAAGCTCCTGTTTCCTATCACCGCCTGACATGGATGACTTTTTGCACCTGTCAAGAAGAATGATCTGATTTCATTGACGGGACCCATATCCAGGCCAGCGCGAACAAGGGCTTGGCCGCCGTCACCAGATGGGTCAGGCTGAAATATGCTGCCATGAATCTGAAAAAGCTGGCAAATTGGAGCTGAAGGGACTCCATTTTCCGGCTGATACGCGCTTATTTTTCCCAAATTGCAACAGAACCCCCGCTTTCACCGCGTGAAAGCGGGGGTTCTTTGACAGGCTGGCCGAAGGAGGCACTTCGCAAGGAAGTGCCTCCTTCGGGGAGATCCTTTTCCCGGATGAAACCTGTCATTTGGTGATGGCCCCAAAGGCAGAGACACCCAGCAGGCTCAGGGCGCCCATGATGCATCCGGCCAGCAGTACGCCGCCCATACAGGCCAGCACACTCTTGCGGAAATCCATATCCAGGAGACTGGCGGCCAGGGTGCCGGTCCAGGCTCCGGTGCCGGGCAGGGGAATGCCCACAAACAGCAGCAGCGCCCAGAACAGGCCCCGTCCCGCCTTGGCCTGGAGCTTTTCACCGCCCTTTTTTCCCTTTTCCAGGCAGAAGGTGAAGAATTTCCCGATGACGGGCTTATCCTGCCCCCACTCCAGAATGCGCCGGGCAAAAAAATAGATCAGCGGCACCGGCAACATATTGCCCACAATGGCGACGATATACGTCAGCCACAGCGGCAGACCGAAGCCCACGCCGTAGGGGATGGCCCCCCGCAGCTCGATGATGGGCACCATGGACACCAGAAATACGATGAGACAATGCTTGAACATAACGGCTCCTTTTTACAGCGTTAAGCGCATCTAATCAATGGTATAATAAAACAGTATACCCCGTCCCGGTGTAATACGCAAGTATCGTTAATTTTTTACCGAGTATTTTTCCGGAATCTACAAAGAAACCGGCTTTTTTTCTCCGTATTTCTCCATTCTTTCTGCCCGGTTTCCATCGACAGACTTTGCACGGATTTGCTATACTATAAAGGATTAATACACTGGGAGGGGCTGCGTATGGGCGCATCCGAGATCATCAGCCTTCTGGGCGGCATCGCGCTGTTTTTGTTCGGTATGGCCATCATGGGCGACGGCCTGAAAAAAGTCGCCGGAAGCAAGCTGGAGCTGGTGCTGTATAAGCTGACCAGCACGCCGCTGAAGGGGGTGCTGCTGGGCACCGGGGTCACTGCTGTGATCCAGTCCTCCTCCGCTACCTCCGTGATGGTGGTGGGGTTTGTGAACTCCGGCATGATGAAGGTGAACCAGGCCATCGGCATTGTCATGGGCGCCATTCTGGGCACCAGCGTCACCGGGTGGATCCTCTGCCTCAGCAGTCTCAGCGGCGGCAGCGGCTGGGTGACCCTGCTGAGCACCGCCACCCTGACGGGTCTGGTGGCCGTCGTCGGCATCATTCTGCGCATGGCTGCCAAGCGGCCTGCCACCCATCATGTGGGAGACATTCTCCTGGGCTTTGCGGTGCTGATGTACGGCATGTCCATTATGAGCGACGCCGTCTCTCCTCTGCGGGACAGCCAGGTGTTTATCGACGCACTGACCTCCTTCTCTAACCCGCTGCTGGGGATTCTGGTGGGCCTGCTGTTTACCAGCGTCATCCAGAGCGCCAGCGCCGCCGTGGGCATTCTCCAGGCGCTGGCCGTCACCGGGGCCATCACCTTTGAGATCGCCCTGCCCATAGTCATGGGCATCGCCATCGGCGCGGCGGTGCCGGTGCTGCTGTCGGCTCTGGGGGCCAACGTCAGCGGCAAGCGCACGGCCTTTGTATATCTGCTGATCGACATGCTGGGCGTGGTGATCTGGGCCACCGTGTTTTACACCGTCAATGCCATCGTGCATTTCGATTTCCTGACCATGACCATGACTGCCGTGTCTATTGCCCTGATGAACACCCTGTTCCGTCTGGCCACGGTCATTGTGCTGGCGCCGCTTATCGGAGTGTTGGAAAAGTGCGTGTGCCTGCTGATCCCGGAGAATCCCGAAAGCGTCCGGGAGGAGCAGGAGATGGACCGGCTGGAGGAGCGCTTCCTGCTGCACCCGGCCCTGGCCCTGGAGCAGAGCCGCCAGGTCACCGACGCCATGGCACAGCGGGCCATGGACAACCTGCTGCGGGCCATGGAGCTGGTGCACCGATTCAGCGACAAGGGCTGCCGGGCCGTTGAGGATACCGAGGACGCCATCGACCGCTACGAGGACCGGCTGGGCACCTACCTGATGAAGATCACCGGTAAGGAGCTGTCCCAGCGGCAGAGCGAGGAGGTGTCCAAATATCTGCACACCATCTCGGACTTCGAGCGTATCTCCGACCACGCCCTGAATATCTGCGATGCAGCCCGAGAGATCAACGCCAAAAGCGTGGTGTTCTCCCCGGAGGCCGACCGGGAGCTGCGGATGCTGGAGCAGGCGGTCACCGAGATCCTGCACCTGTCCGTGGGCGCGTTTGTCAACGGCGACCTGGAGTCCGCCGGCCGGGTGGAGCCGCTGGAGGAGATCATCGACGGACTGTGCGACGAGATGAAGCTGCACCATGTGGACCGCCTGCAAAAGGGCGTGTGTACCCTGAACCAAGGCTTTATCTTCAACGACCTGCTGACCAACTACGAACGCGTGGCGGATCACTGCTCCAACATTGCCGTGGCCATGATCGAGTTGGAGTCCGACTCCTTTGATACCCACGAGTACCTCAACAGCGTCAAGGCCATGAAGTCCGCATCCTTTGCCCGTTATTCCGCCGAATATCAGAAAAAATACACTCTGTGACGTACTTTTCCCGCCGGACCTCCGGCGGGAAAAATTTTTTAAAAATTTACGCAGAAAAAGAGGATTCCGGGCTTTTGCGGGGTATATATAAGTATCACGGGAATTTCACGGAAAGGAGGCGCGGCCATGCCGTTTCCCCAGAGCTTTCTGGACGAGCTGATCGCCCGCAATGACATTGTGGACGTGGTGGGCTCCTATGTATCCCTGACGCCCAAGGGCGGCAGCTTCTGGGGCTGCTGCCCCTTCCACAATGAAAAGACTCCTTCGTTCCATGTGCTGCCGGACCGGCAGTTTTACCACTGCTTCGGCTGCAAAAAGGGCGGGGGCGTCATCAACTTCATCATGGACATTGAGAACCTGTCCTATCCCGATGCGGTGCGGTTTCTGGCCAAGCGGGCCAACATCCCGGTGCCGGAGGAGGCCAACGACGGCACGGAGAAGCTCCGCCGCCGGATGCTGGAGCTGAACCGGGACGCCGCCCGGTGGTACTATCAGACGCTGCAGGGGCCCGACGGTCAGGCGGTCCGGGCATATCTGGACCGGCGGCGTATTCATCGGAAGATCGCCGTGCGCTTCGGCATGGGGGCGGCCCCCGACAGCTGGGACGCCTTGCTGACCGCCATGACCCAGAAGGGATACGGCAAGGACGAGCTGATCCGTGCGGGCCTGGCCGTCAGCGGAAAGAACGGACATCTTTACGACAAGTTCCGCAACCGGCTGATCCTGCCGGTCATCGACGTCCGGGGCGACGTGATCGGCTTCGGCAGCCGGGTGCTGGACAAGTCCGAGCCCAAGTATATGAACACCCCCGAGACCCTTACATACAGCAAGCGGCGGGTGCTGTACGGCCTGAACCTGGCCAAAAAGACCAAGCGGCCCAACATCATCCTGTGCGAGGGCAATCTGGACGTGGTGACCCTGCACCAGGCAGGGTTCGACAATGCCGTGGCCTCCATGGGCACGGCCCTGACGGTGGAACAGACCCGGCTCCTGTCCCGGTACACCAAGGAGCTGGTGCTGTGCTACGACAACGATAAGGCCGGAGCCTTGGCCACCCAACGGGCCCTGGAGCTGCTGAACCAGTCGGAGTTCAGCGTCCGGGTGCTGCGTCTGCCCAACCGGCTGGTGGACGGGGAATATGTGAAGCAGGATGCCGACGATTTTATCAAGCTCCAGGGCCCGGAGGCCTTCGAACGGCTTCTCAGCGGCAGCGCCAACGGCGTGGAGTTCCGTCTGAACGAGATCGCCGGGAAATATGACCTGCGGGACGACCAGGCCCGGGTGGCCTACGCCGAGGAGGTCAGCGCCGTGCTCTGCACTCTGGAAAACGCCGTGGAGCGGGAGGTATACACCACCCGGGCGGCGGAAACGGCGGGCCTGACGCCGGAGGCTCTGCGGATGGAGGTGCAGCGCGCCTTCAAGCGCAAGGCCGCCAAGGACAAGAAGGCCCGGGAGCGCCGGGAGCTGAACCCTGTGGTGTCGCTCCAGCCCCAGGAGCGTGGCCTGCGGTACGAGAATCTCCGCAGCGCTCTGGCAGAGGAGGGCGTCATCCGGCTGCTGCTGCTGGACGACGGCCTGTTTGGCCCGGCGCCGCCCATTCCGGCAGAGGAATTTTCCTCGCCGCTGCTGGGCCGGGTTTATGCCAGCCTGTGGGAGAGCCATATGGCCGGGCGGCCGATGACGGTGGCGTCGCTGAGCGGTGAGCTTACCGGCGACGAAATGAGCCACTTGACGGCGGTGGTGCAGAAGCCGGAGTCCCGCACAGGCGCGGAGCGGGCTCTGGAGGACTATTGCCGCGTCATTCATGAGGAAGCGCAAAAACGTGCCGCCGGGGCCGGGACAGACCCCCTGGCGGCAGCGGCGGAAAAATATAAAAACAAGAAGGGCTATGGAGGAAAGCACAATGACAGATAAAACCTATACCCGGCAGGAGCTCGAGGAGATGGCGGACCAGCTGCTGACCGCCGACGACAAGAAAAAGGCCGAAAAGACTGCCGACAAGAAGCCGGAGAGCGACAAGACCAACGACAAGACCCTGGAGGAAAAGCTCGGCAAGTGCCCTGCCGCTGCTCTGCTGGCCGGCAATGAGAAGCTCCGGGAGCTGTTCATCAAGGGCAAGAAGAAGGGCCGCCTGGAGCCGGCGGAGCTGTCCGAGGTGGTGGACGCCATGGACCTGGACGGCGACCAGATGGACAGCATCTATGACTCCCTGGCGGATCTGGGCATCGACATCGTCACCGAGGATTTCACCAACGACATCCCCGAGGACATGGAGCCCGCCATGGAGGAGATCGCCGAGATCGAGGAGGAGGAGCTGGTAGATCCCAACACCCTGGTGGACAGCTTCAACATTGACGATCCCGTGCGCATGTATCTGAAGGAGATCGGCAAGGTGCCCCTGCTGACCGGCGAGCAGGAGATCAAGCTGGCCACCGCCATGTCCGCAGGCAACACCGCCAAGGAGAAGCTGGCTCAGGTGGAGACCGGAGGACTGACCCTTACCGAGGAGGAGCTGGCTCAGGCCAAGGCGGACCTGAAAGCCGGAGAAAAGGCCAAAAAGCAGCTGGCGGAGGCCAACCTCCGGCTGGTGGTGTCCATCGCCAAGCGCTATGTGGGACGGGGCATGCTGTTCCTGGACCTGATCCAGGAGGGCAACCTGGGCCTCATCAAGGCCGTGGAGAAGTTTGACCACACCAAGGGCTATAAGTTCTCCACCTATGCCACCTGGTGGATCCGCCAGGCCATCACCCGGGCCATCGCCGACCAGGCCCGCACCATCCGCATCCCCGTCCATATGGTGGAGACCATCAACAAGGTCATCCGCGTATCCCGTCAGCTGCTTCAGGAGCTGGGCCACGATCCCTCTCCCGAGGAGATCGCCGAGGAGATGAACATGCCCGTGGACAAGGTCCGGGAGATTCTGAAGATCGCCCAGGAGCCCGTGTCCCTGGAGACCCCCATCGGCGAGGAGGAGGACTCCCATCTGGGCGACTTCATCCCCGACGAGGGCGCATCCGAGCCCAGTGAGGCTGCCAGCTATACCCTGCTGAAGGAGCAGCTGGTGTCCGTGCTCAGCACCCTGACTCCCCGGGAGGAGAAGGTGCTGAAGCTGCGCTTCGGCCTGGAGGACGGCCGCACCCGCACCCTGGAGGAGGTGGGCAAGGAGTTCAACGTCACCCGCGAGCGCATCCGCCAGATCGAGGCCAAGGCCCTGCGGAAGCTCCGCCACCCCTCCCGCAGCAAGAAGCTCAAGGACTTCCTGAACTGAGGGACCGGCCATGACGTTGGACTTTGACCGTATGCCCTCTCTGGTGCAGCCCCGGTTCAAGGGCGGCCAGGGGGAGGCCGAGACCCGCATCTTTCAGGACGGTATGGGCAAGATCCTGCGGCTGACGCTGGAGCCCGGCTCCTCCATCGGCCTTCATACCCACACCGACAGCTGCGAGGTCATGTATTTTCTGTCCGGTACCGGCGTGTGCCTGGACGACGGCGTGGAGACGGCGGTTTATCCCGGCCTGTGCCACTACTGCCCCCAGGGCCACAGCCACAGCGTTGTAAACACCGGCACGGAGCCCCTGGTGATCCTGGGCATTGTGCCCAGCGCAAAATAAGAGAAAGAATCGACGAATCATGGATCTGCAACAGTTTTTCAAGGAAAATCCCCGGGTGGCCATTGCCTTTTCCGGCGGGGTGGACTCGTCTTACCTGCTGTATGCCGCTCTGCGTTATGGCACCCGGGTCCGGGCGTATTATGTGAATTCCGCTTTCCAGCCCCAGTTTGAGCTGGAGGACGCCCGGCGTCTGGCCGGGGACCTCCACGCCGACCTGCGGGAGCTGCAAGTGGACGTGCTGTCGTCTCCCACCGTGACGGCCAATCCGCCGGACCGGTGCTACCACTGCAAGCGCGTGATCTTCCGCACCATTGCCGCCGCAGCGGCGGAGGACGGCTTTCCGGTGCTGCTGGACGGCACCAACGCCTCCGACGACGCCGGAGATCGCCCCGGCATGCGGGCTCTGCGGGAGCTGTCGGTGCGGTCGCCCCTGCGGGAGTGCGGCCTGACCAAGGACGAAATACGACGGCTGTCCCGGGAGGCAGGACTTTTCACCTGGGACAAGCCCGCATACGCCTGCCTGGCCACCCGCATCCCCACCGGACAGCCCATTACCGCCCGGGACCTGGCTGTCACCGAGGCGGCGGAAACGTATCTGTTTTCCCTGGGCTTTACGGACTTCCGGGTCCGCCTGGCGGGCCGCAGCGCGAAAATTCAGCTGCCCGCCGCCCAGATGCCCCGCCTGCTGGAGCACCGGCAGGAGATCCTGGGCCGCCTGGGGCAGGACTACGACGCCGTATGGCTGGACCTGGAGGCAAGAGCATGAACAGCGAGATCCGCAAAATGCTGGAGGGCGTGCGCCAGGGGACCGTATCCGTGGATGACGCGCTGCTGGCCCTGAAAAAGGAGCCCTTCACCGACATCGGCTATGCAAAAGTGGACCTGCACCGCGGCATCCGCCAGGGCGCGGCGGAGGTGATCTACGGCGCGGGAAAGACTCCGGCCCAGATGATCGGCATCATCGGCGTCATGCGCCGGCGGGGCCAGCGGACCATTCTCATCACCCGCCTGTCTCCGGAGGCGGCTCAGGAGATTGCCGCCGCATACCCTCTGGACTATCACGAGGATGCCCGCTGCGGCATCATCGGCACTGTGCCGGAGCCGGACGGCATCGGCCGCATCGTTATCGCTACCGGCGGCACCAGCGATATTCCCATAGCGGAGGAGGCCGCCCTGACGGCGGAGGTCCACGGCAACGAAGTGCTGCGGCTGTACGATGTGGGGGTGGCGGGCCTGCACCGCACCCTGCACCATATGGACGATATCATGAGCGCGTCGGTGATCGTGGCCATCGCGGGAATGGAGGGGGCTCTGGCCAGTGTGCTGGGCGGCCTGGCGGATTGTCCGGTGATCGCGGTGCCCACCAGCGTGGGCTACGGCGCCTCCTTCGGCGGCCTGTCGGCCCTGCTGTCTATGCTGAATTCCTGCGCCAGCGGCGTATCGGTGGTGAACATTGACAACGGCTTCGGCGCCGGGTATTTGGCCAGTATGATCAATCACATGGAGGGAAAGAAATGAGGACCCTGTATCTGGACTGCGGCA
>ULWB01059706.1_pt1 | contig 19903 bp, 18 predicted proteins | sample 1959891 | NCBI WGS metagenome assembly ULWB01 (sample SAMEA4835799, study PRJEB28245) | human gut metagenome | biome: gut microbiome; material: fecal sample | place: Denmark | collected 2008 | reverse complement strand
GTAGAATCTTTTAGAATCTTTTGCATCAAAGATGATACTGGTTTGTTTTGTGTCAAAATTTTTTTGCGTGAAAAATCTGGGTCGGATTTGCGGATTTGCTGGATTTGGCGTATCTTTGTTCTGATGTTGACGATACTGCCACATATTGAATATCTGATAAGGAGCAATGATTGTGTCATTGTTCCCGGTTTCGGTGCATTTATTTCGCATACTGTGCCGGCATCCCTCGGTGAGGACGGTTTGCTGACTGCCCCTTGCCGCCTGTTGGGTTTCAACGAGGCGTTGCAGCATAACGACGGACTGCTGGCCAATTCGCTGATGCGCAAGTCGGGAGTGTCGTACGACAAGGCCGTGCGTGTGATTTCCGGCGATGTGGAGGCTTTGAAGCTCCAACTGAAGGAGGCCGGAGAGGTCTATATGGAAGGAATAGGGCGGTTTACTCTTTCAGAGGACAATCTTCTTACGTTTGAGCCGTTGGAGAACCGCTCGGCGTTAGTTGCCGGCGACTTTTTCGGATTGGACGATTTGCGGTTGAAATCTGTCGACTCGTTGGCTCAGGAAGAAAATGCCGTAGAGCATAAGCCCGATTTCGTCTATCTGCCGATAAACCGCAATTTCTTCAAGATTGCGGCATCTATAATCGTGCTTATTGCGATGTCGTTTGTTTTGACAACCCCGATAAGCATTGACAAGCAACCTGATTATGCGGGATTCAAATCGGCCGTTAAGGTTATGACTGACTCTGCCGTTGTAAGCGTTCCTGCGGTGGAAGCGGCGGAGCGCGCCGATTCCGTGGTGGTGAAGCAGGCGGCTGTTGTCAATGAAGCTCCTGTCGGGGTGGCAGAAGATGCTTATTATGTGGTCGTAGCCACTTTCAAGAGCAGGAAACAGGCAGAGGCTTATATCGCCGGTTCTCCGTTGGAAGGGTTAGAGATAAACGATGGTGGAGGCTTGTATCGTGTGTATGCTTTTTCGGGTGCAACGTATGGCGCGGCAAAAGAAAAGATGGACAGTTCGTCGGTGCTTGATGTGGTGCCTGATGCGTGGATATATAAAGCGAAAGGATAAATAATCAGTTCAGACCGTCTTTGATGTCCTGAATCTCTACGATTTTATTTACGATGGCATAGATTGCAAGTCCTGCGGAAGAATGGATTTGCAATTTTTTTGTGATATTCCGGCGGTGGGTTATCACAGTGTGTATCGATATTGACAGATTGTCGGCAATGGCCTTGTTGGTCATTCCTTTCACCACACAGGCGATTATTTCTTTCTCGCGCAGGCTCAACTGTTCGGTATCGGAATTCTCTTCTTCATTGTCGGCCAAAAGATTTGCCATTTTGTTATTTATCGTTTCTGTCTCGTCGAATATGGAAATTGTCTCGTCGAATTCGCCCAAAGTCTTTGTGTCGATGAAACTTGAAAGGATTGCTACTGTTTTTATTTCTGGAAATTCTTTTTTAAAGGAAGATGCTATGGTGTTGGATGTGATTAGCGGGTTGATTAGCAGTATGTCGGGCGTATGCAGCTTGACAAACATAGCCAACGTGTCTAAATTGCTGATTTCGTTTATGGAAAAAGTGAAATTCGGTAGCCTTTTCAAGACTGTCGTTATGCCGGCGCGTATTATTGCTGATGTGTCGGCTATTACCACTTTTATGCTATCGTTATCCTTCATTTAAAAATCTTTTTTTCCAACTCTGCCACTGCCGGTGTGAACAACTCGTCTTCCAGCTTGCAATGCAGGTTCAAATCCGATTCGCAATGGAATATGTCGAACAAGGTGGTGTTAAGCAGATTGTTGCATGTCTCCTGCGGATAGTATTTGATGATTATGTTCTTCAGCTCCGTCAGGTTCTGTTCTATATGGTTGTGTTTTTGTGCAAAGTTTTTTATGCGGTATGAGCCGGTTTCTTTTCTGGAAATAAGATTGTCCACGTATTCAAACACGAATTTGTTTTCATACTCCATGTGGCGGTGTACTTCAGCCTCGTATTTGTCGTAGAACATAAGGATTGACTGTGTGACATCATTGTTTTCCGGTTCAAGTTCCAGCGCTTCTTTCAATTGTTTGCGTATGGAAGGCAGATTGAAATCGAGAAAATAGGAATGGGCTTGCTTGAGGTAGTCCATCAGTGCGGGAAGCGAAATCCTGTCGGTTTCGGCATCGTATTCGTAACCGTATTGTTCTTCTTCCATAAAATTCACTACGGCGAGGAATGTGTTGCAATCCACATTCTGCCGGTCGCAAATCTCTTTTACAGTCTTTTCTCCGAAGCCGAGCGGAAGTCCGAACCTGCTCATTACGGAAATCAATGAGTAATTCCGGAAAATGATGTTGCTCATTTTGTCTGTCGGCTTGTAGCGGTTAATGCTGTTCATCTTCTTTCGGTTTCGGTTGCAAAATAAATATTGAATAGTTTCGGGCGCAATCGCAATTTGTTGGTATTTGCAGATGGGCTGATACTAAAAAGTAGGTATTATTTTATGCGGAACATATATCCGAGTGTCACCATTATCGACATTCCGTTTGAAGCGGCGAACGTGTCACGCTTGCGGGAACTGAAAATATTGTTGAGTCCGTAATAAAATCTGCCTTCCAGCATTATGGAGTGCTTTCTTTTTGCCACGAGTTCTATGCCGAGGCCGGCGGATATGCCGTAGTCGATTTTGTTTTTTATGTCCATCGTGAATTGCTCGGTGTTCCGGTTCTCTATCGGAAAGTCAGACGGCAGGCCCGCAAGGTCGTGATAGTTGAAATTTGCGGAACATTTGTCGCTTATCATAAATCCTATTTCCGGTCCTGCGTTGAAAAAGAATTTAGTCACGTCGCTACCGAAATATATGTGGGCGAGCAACGGTATTTGCAGGTATGTCAGTTTCCGTTGGAACGAATATTGCGTTTCGTCGAATGTCTCTTTCCATCCGCGTTGCTCCATATTGACCTCCGCGATAAGTCCGAAATGCTGTTCTTCGATGTAGCGGAATGTCACTCCGCCGAGCATCCCGGTGATGAACGCCTGTTCTATGCCGGGTGAGAACATCGTCTGCGACAGGGTCGCGCCTCCTTTTACGCCGACTGCTATGTTTGCGGAATAGTGCTGTTGCGGATATGCGGCAATAGTGCATATGGCGGCAATAATGGGTGCTAATATCTTGTGTATGCTCATTTGATGATTGTCTTTTCTACGGAATTGTCATCGGAAAAGTGTATCAGGAAAACGGAAGTGTTGACGAATCCGCCCCAGTTGCTGACGCGCTTGAAATCGATGCAGGTCTGTATGCCTTCCGTGCAGCCGGTTTCTTGGTTGAAGTCGTTGCCGTTTTGCCGGATGGTGTCGATGAAATATTTTGCAAGGTCATATCCGAAAATATTCATTTGCGGCATAGAGTTTAGCGGCTGTTTGCCATACCAGTACTCAAACGCTTCGTTCAATTCTTTTGCTGCTGCTTCTTCGCCGGCTGAAGTATAACGGCTATAGATGTAAGTATCGCATTTGTGGAAAAATGGTTCGTAAGCAGGATGGTTCAACCATTCCGGATAGCCGAGCAGCGAATATGTGTATTCCGGATATTCGCGTGAAATATTATTGAATGCTTTTTTTATCCGGTTGAGCAATGTCGTGCTGCTTTGTTCCGGCACAAACAATATTTTTTTGTCATTGGCGACTATCGTGTTGAACATTTCAGGGTCTTCCAGTTCGTCGATGCTGACTGTCTGTTTTGTCAGTCTGGTTGTCTTCAGATTTTCGATTAGCGGTTTTGCTTCCCCGGCACTGTCATTTATGAATACCATACGGTAGCCGTTGAATTTATCGTCTACCATATTGTTGACTGCGGAGTACATATACGATGACGGTGTTGTCACTTGGAAAAAACGCTCGTTGTCGTAACTGTTGTCGTCATTCACTTCAAAAGCGTTTATTATGTTCACCCCATATTCTTTTCCGAAGCGGCTTGCCTCTTCTATGTCGTTGTCACTGCCTCCGATGAAAATCATGTCGCAATCTTGTAGCTCCTCTGGATTGGACGAGCTGATATGTGTGAATTTATTATCCGACAGGTCGAATACGCTCAAATGGATTCGTATGTTGTCGTCTGTATAGCTGTTTGCTGCAATCAGGATGCCTTTGTAGAAGTCGGTATATAACCGGGCTTTTTGCGATGGTGTCTCGCTCTCGCTTTCGAATGGCAGCATTACTGCCATATTGATTTCTTCGATTTTTTCAACTTCATGGACATTTTGGTATGTAGCCGCAATTTCTTCGTTGGTTACGCTGTCACGCTCTTGTGTTACAGGCACATATACGAACGAGCCTTTCTTTAGCTTTTTGCGGTCGGGGTTGGCATCTTTTATATCTTCGGCCGGCGTGTTGTACTTTTCTGCTACTGATTCGAACGTGTCGCCTTTCTCGACTTTTTCAGCTATGAATACGGTTTCCGGCCGGCTGTTCTTCTCCACTTCCGATTTTTCGGCAGGCGGAATCATTATCACTTCTCCCGCTTTGAAATTTGTAGGCGATATGCCGGGATTGGCTTCAAGAAGCGATTCAATCGTTACATGGTGGTTTAACGAGACGCGGTAAAGCGTTTCACCTTTTTTTATGGTGTAAGGAGTGGATTTGTTTCCGGTTTTTTGATTCAGCGGTATGATGATTTTGCTTCCGCTTTTCAATCCTGACGCCAATTCGGGATTTGCTGCGGTCAGCTCCTCGATGCTTGTGCCGTAGATGCGCGATATTCCGAAAAGCGTTTCTCCCGGCTCTACGGTGTGTACCAATTGTTTTGGCTTGTCGGCTTTTGTGGCTTTGTTAGTGAAGTCGGCAACTGGGAAATAAAGCCATTGGTCTTTTTTCAGTCCGGATTTTACGGAAGGGTTGTATTTGATTATTTGGTCGATTGTCAGGCCTAATTCTTTCGATATTCCGTAGAGTGTCTCTTTTTTCTTTACTTGGCGGTAATAATATTCTGTATCGCCGATCATCCTTACCGGCAATCTAAGTTGTGCTTCCGCAATCAAGGCGGTTGCCACTATAAAAATAAAGAGGATTTTGTGTCCCATATATTTAGTCTCTAATAATTTGCAAATTTAATAAAAACAATAGAATCCTTGGCTATGCTTGTACGTAATATTCGGTGATATTGTTACAATTATCAGTAATACTGCTATCCTGATACGGTTTTGTGAGGTGTAAATTTGCGACAAGAAAGACAAATACGATGGAGAAGAATATGAGTCGCCGTGATTTCATCAAGAATTCGGCTTTTGCAGGAGGAGCATTGATTTTGTCTTCCGCTATGGTGAATGCGGCTGGTACGATGTTGGAAATTGGTGGAAAAGGAAATTATGTGTATGATGGGCTGTTGAAAGGCGTGTGCGACATCCATCTGCATTGTCGTCCGGATTCGCGGGAGCGGTCGGTGGATGAATACGGCTTTATGAAAGACGCAATGGCGGCGGGCTACCGTGCCGTGATGTTCAAGTCCAACGATTTCAGTTGCCACGATAGGGCGTATCTCATCCGTCAGGCATTGCCGGACGCTGAGTGCTTCGGCAGTTTCTGCATGAACCGGGTTCATGGTGACAAGGTGAATCCCTTTGCCGCACGGAAAGCGGTAGAGACCAGCGGCGGACTGTGCCGTTGCATCTGGATGCCGACCTTGGATGCCGCCTATCAGTACCAACACGAAGGACGAAAAGATAAAGGCATCCCTGTATTAGGCGATAACGGTCAAGTTTTGCCCGAAGTGGTCAAGGTGATGGAGATATGCGCTGAGGCGGACATTATTTTTGCCACCGGGCATTCTTCGCCGGAAGAAAGCCTCTCCCTGCTCCGCAAGGCGCAGGAAGTGGGCGTGAAGCGGGTGGTAGTTACCCACGCCAATTCGTATATTTGGACAATGACACCAGACCAAATCAAGCGGTGCATCGACCTTGGCGCATACATAGAGTATTGCTACTTGCCTTGCCTTTGGGGAGAAGGTACTAAGATGCCCCAGTATCAAAGGCAAAGTATCGAAGATTTCGTTTCGTTCGTCCGCATTGACCCGACACGGAGTTTCATTTCTACGGACTTGGGGCAGGCAGTGATGCCGCATCCAATTGAGGGAATGAGGGATTGCATAGTGAAATTACAATCTGCCGGAGTATCTCAAAGCGACATCGACCTGCTTGTTCGTCGCAATCCGGCATGGTTGATAGGTTTGGATAAATAAAAGTAAGAATATGGACAGACGGAATTTTATCAAAAGCGGACTTCTTGCCGCAGCCGTAGGAGCGATGAATGCCCCGAAAGCCATTGCACAGGAAGCCGAGAAGCAGGCGGTGCGGGAACAGCTTGCTAAGGATATTCTGAATTACAATCCGCAGATGCAGTACCGTCCGATGGGGCGCACGGGTGTGAACGTGTCGGCGTTAGGCTTCGGGATGTTGCGACTGCCGATGAAGAACGAACACGTGGACTTTGACCAGACCACGCCGATGGTGCGCCGCGCCATCGAAGGCGGCGTGAACTACATCGACACTGGGCGCGTCTATCTTGGCGGCGAGAGCGAGCAGGCGGTGGGCAAAGCCCTTGCCGGAGGCTGGCGCGACCGGGTGTATGTAACGTCCAAGATGCCGTGGTGGGAGATGCAGTCGGCGGACGACTTCGAGAAGTTCTTCGACCAGTCGCGCCGTACTATCGGCACGGATGTCATCGACTTCTACCACATTCATATGATTATGCACCGCGCATGGAAGGACTACGTGTTACCTTACAAGCTCATCGAGAAGATGGAGCGGCTGAAGGCGCAGGGCAAGATACGCTTTATGGGCTTCTCTTTCCATGACAGTCTGCAACTGTTCAAGAAAATAGTAGAATATACGCCGGCATGGGATTTTTGCCTTATCCAGCACAATTACTTGGATTACGAATATGAGGCCGGTGTACTTGGACCGAAATATGCAGCCGCCAACGGTATGGGACTGGCGGTGATGAAGCCTGTCCGCACAGGCTTTCTTGCCAACCTTCCACAGGTGATGCGCGATGCCCTTGCCTCAACAGGCATCCATAAGCCTGATGCCGAGTGGGCATTGGATTATTTGTGGGACATTCCTGAAGTTAGCGTTGCCGTAAGCGGTATGGGCAGCATGGAGGATGTGGAAGAGAATCTGAAGTACGCTTCTAAAGCCCGCCCTAATATGCTCACTCCTGCCGAGCGCGAGGCATTGGGTGCGGCTATTTATGCCTATCGCCACGCACCGGGACACATCGACTGCACGGGTTGTTACCAGTGTATCCCTTGTCCTCACAATGTCGCCATCGGATACATCTTTGCCTATGTATATAACAATTATCTATTGCACAAGAACATGAACCGGGCGATGGCCGACTACACCGTTTCGATGTCGCCCATACAGCGTGGTGACCCGGCATCATCGTGCGTCGCTTGCGGCGAGTGTCTGGCGAAGTGCCCGCAGCATCTTGACATTCCTAATTTGCTGGCAAAAGTGAAAAGCCTAATGGGTAAATGAAAACTGTAAAACTGTTACAATTATCCGTGATTTTGTTGCTTTTTTGTTTTGACAGTGCTCTAAATTTGCATAGATAAATTATAAAAGTTTCTTTTATGAAGAAAATAGTGTTTTTATTGTCAGTTTGTTTGGTGTTTAATATTCAAATTATTATGGCACAGGAAAAGATTACAGAAACCGTAGCGGACGGCAAGGCCGCTTTCCAGCGTGAGATGATATTCCCAATCGGTGAGCCGAACACGGCATACGCCAAATATTTCATCGGCAATAGCTATTTGGCAAGGATATCCACGGAGCAGATTCCATTCAGCAATGTCACTTTCGAGCCGGGATGCCGCAACAACTGGCACATCCACCACGCTACGAAAGGAGGCGGGCAGATGCTTGTATGTGTGGCCGGACGCGGTTGGTATCAGGAAGAAGGCAAGCCTGCGGTACAGATGCTTCCGGGTGATGTCATTCACATTCCGGCAAATGTGAAGCACTGGCATGGAGCTGCGGCGGACAGTTGGTTCGCACATCTCGCATTTGAGGTGCCGGGTGAAAATGCCTCGAATGAGTGGTTGGAGCCAGTCACTGATGAGGAATATGGGAAATTGAAGTGACAGTTGAATAGATGTTTATCTCGTTTTTTATGCTAAGGAATCGGGGATGACGATTCAGTACATTATTGAGAAATCCCGCTGTGCAGAGACATTGCGGCGGGATTTCTGTTTATGGTCTTAACAGTTGGCAATATTCCGACGGAGTGACACCCTCCTGTTTCTTGAACATCCGGCTGAAATGTTGGGGATATTCGAAGCCGAGGCGGTCGGACACTTGGGAGACGGTTTCCCCTGTCGCCATCCAGTTCTTGGCAATCTGGATGACGAACTGGCGGATGCGGTTGCTGGCCGTGTCGCCGGTCGTCTTTTTGATTACATCGCCGAAATAGTTGGGCGACATGCACAATTTGTCGGCGCAATACTGCACGGTCGGCAGACCGAGGCTCAGTTGGAGTTTTTCTTCGAAATAGTCGCGGAGCAGGCGGTCGAAGCGGACAAGGATGTCGGAGTTCTCAATCTTCCGGGTGACAAACTGGCGGTTGTAGAACCGTTGGCAGAAGTTAAGAGCCAATTCAATGTAGCCCACGATGATGGCGTTCTGAAGCGCGTCAGGCTTCTCGGCGAGTTCCTTGCGTATTTGGCGCATCAGGGAGGCCAGAATGTCGTGCTCCTCGTCGGTCATGTGGAGGGCCTCGTTAATGCGGTAATCGAAGAAGGAATATTCCTTGATACGTTTTTCTAATGGGAAACCGTGCAGCAGGTCGGGGTGGAAAAGTAGAGCCCAGCCTGTCAGCATCACTTCCTCGCCGTTGTCCTCCTTGCCGCCTATCTGTCCCGGAGCAACGCAGATAACCGTACCCTTCTTGTAATCGTATTTGCCGCAGCCGTATGCAAGGTCTATTTCCGCCTCGTCGTGGAAGAAGATACCATATACGCTGTAATCGTTTAGGCTGTGGCGCATTGGCGACATCTCGGAATAGTCGATGACGCTGACTAATGGATGCTGGTCTTTGCATCCGACGTAGCGTGCATAGTCATTGACATTCCTTACTTTCAGTATCTTGCTCATCTTGTTTCCTGTTAAACCGATACAAAGATAAAGCATTTAACTGACAATGATTTACGCAGACATGCAATTTCAGGAAAAATGGTACGTATTACCCATATATAGTTACAGGGTTCATTCTTACTCCGGTGTAATTTTGTATCAGTTAATAAAAAGAGAAACAATGATGCATAAAACAGAATTGTCCGAAGAATTATGTGCGGACGAGGCGGTGTGCTTCATCGCAGACCGCCACCACGTCACACCGCAACAACTTTTGCGCTATTTCCTTTATGGGGAAACATCCGTACCCTTGGAGGCTAACGAAGTTGAGATACTGAAAGGATTGTCCGAATTAATTAAAGATGATAAGACTATAAACATAAAAACAAGATAACAATGAAAAAGAACATAGGAAATGTATTGGCATTGTACCCCACGCCCGCAGTAGTCGTGGGTACGGAAGTGAACGGAAAAGTGAACTGGCTGCTGGTCGCCCATGTGGGCATTATTGGGCACGACCAAATCATGTTGAGCCTGTTCAAGAAGCATTACACCAACGAAGGAGTAAAGCAGACAGGCAAAGTGTCGGTCAATATGGTGAATGAAGCGATGCTGGAACGAGCCGACTATGTGGGTTGCGCAAGCGGAGCGAAGGCGGACAAGTCTGATGTGTTTGTATATCATATGGGCGAAGCCGGAACTCCCGTCATAGACGAAAGTCCGCTGGTGATGGAGTGCGAGGTGGTGGACAACTACGAGACGGACACTTTCGACAACTTCATCTGCAAAATAACGAATACCTATGTGGACGAGGATTGCCTGAACGAAAAGGGTAAGCCCGATTACGACAAGTTGAAGCCCGTGCTCTTCGAGATGCCGAACTACACCTATCTGCGTACAGGCGATACCATCGGCAAATGCACGAGTTTCGGGAAAGAATATAAAAAGGATGAACAACAATGAAAACAAAAATAATAGCAACAATCGCTCTCGTGCTGGCAGGAAGCCTGCCCGCGACGGCACAAATAACAGACAATATGGATAGAATCGAAGTATGCAAGCAAAATTACCGCACCTTGTTCGGCGGTGAAGCCCTGACCGGGCAGGGCACAGACCCGGAAATGATGGGCATCCTTCAGAAGTTCATCTTTGGTGAAATATTCCAAACGGGCGAATTGACGCTGAAACAGCGCGAAATGATTACCTGCATCACCCTCGCCACGATGCAGACGCTCCCGCAACTGAAAGCCCATGCCGGTGCGGCACTCAATGTGGGTGTCACCCCGGAGGAACTGCGCGAGGTGATGTATCTCACTGCCCCGTTCATCGGTTTCCCTAAGATGCTGAATGCCGTGGCTACGGTGAATGAGGTGTTCAAGGAGCGTGGCGTCTCCCTGCCTTTGGAAAAGCAAGGCACGGTAACGGAAGAAACACGCCACGAGACTGGCAAAACCATTCAGGACAAACAATATCCCGGCGGTATCGTCTCGGTGATGGAAGGTCTGCCCGGCGACATGGGCAAGGACGTGGAGCAGTTCCTCACGGACTATTTCTTCGGCGAAATATACAGCCGTGGCGCACTCGACCTAAAGACACGCGAGTTGCTCGGCTATTGCGTACTGACCACCTTGGAAGCAGAGAGCCAGCTCCATTCGCACTATCACGGCAACATCAACGCGGGCAACTCGCCAGAAACATTGACCGCCGCTGTCATTCAATGCCTGCCCTACATCGGCTTCTCTGCCGCTATTAAGGCGTTGCGCATCATCAAGCAGGAATATGCCAAGCCTGATACTGCCGGAAACAATTTGGTGCGTCTGTCGAAGATTACCGTCGATGCGGCTCAATTGGATGCCTACAATGCCTTTTTGAAGGAGGAAATCGAAGCTTCGATGCGGTTGGAGCCGGGCGTATTGACTCTCTATGCCACTGCCGAGAAAAATGCTCCGCATAAAGTGACCATCCTCGAAATCTATGCCGACCGTGCAGCCTACGAAAGCCATTTGAAAACGCCGCACTTCCAAAAGTATAAGCAAGGCACGTTGGCGATGGTGAAAGATTTGGAATTGATTGATGTAGCCCCGTTGATACCGGGTCTGAAAATAAAATAAATAATTATGAAAACAATTGGTATTAAAATTATGATGTTGGCGCTGATGTCATTATTGGCAATAGCGCCATTAAAAGCAAAAACTTTGGTTGTGTATTATAGTTTTACGAACAACACCCGCACTATTGTCGACGATTTGCAGACGCAGATTGATGCGGATGTGCTTGAAGTTGAGCCAGCAGAGGAGGGCATCGACTATGCCGCGAACAATTATGCCATAGGCAGCGCATTGATTTCTACAATAAGGGAAAATCCCGATGATCCGGCTTCTTATCCGGCTATCAAGACATCTGTTGATAATCTTGACGAATACAGTACAGTGATTGTGGCTGCTCCTTTGTGGTGGAGCAGTATGGCTGCTCCGATGCAAACGTTTCTGTTCACTTATGGTAGTCAGATGGCTGGCAAGAATATCGGATTGATAGTGTCGAGCGCGAGCAGCGGTATCAGTGGGGTAGAGGCTGATGCCCGGCGTTTGATACCCGGCGGCAACTTTTTAGAGCCTTCGCTATGGATACGTTCATCACAAACTTCAAATTGCCATTCAATGATTTCCGATTGGTTGGACGACATCAATTATGATGATCTTCAGGCCGGTGTGGAAACTGTTGGAGTAGATAGTGGTCTATCTGTTGTTTGTGCAAATGGATTATTGCAAGTAAATGGCGAATTTGATGCGTTGCGCCTTTACGATGTGGCAGGGCGTTTGCTTTTTGATACGGCAGAACGATCATTTTCTACTAAGGGGCTTGCTTCAGGTATATATGTGGCGGTTGTGGAAGCCGCTGGCAGACTGGAAACGGTGAAAATAAGAATTAACAATTAATATATTTATGAATAGGATTTTATTGGCAATTATGGCGGCTGTGGGTATTTCCCTGACGGCGTGCGCACAGAAAGCGGAGAACAAGGGTATGGACGGCGCGAAAATATTGGTTGCTTATTTTTCGGCCACAGGTACTACGGAAAGTGTAGCTGAAAAAATAGCGGAAGCGACAGGCGGACAACTTTATGAGATTGTTCCTGAAAAGGAATACACAAGTGCCGACTTGAATTGGAACGACGACCGTTCGCGCAGTTCTGTGGAGATGAACAATCCCGAATCGCGTCCCTCACTTGGCGGTAACCCGGTTGATATTGCCGCTTACGATGTCATTTTCATCGGTTATCCAATCTGGTGGGATCAAGCACCGCGAATTATCAACACTTTCATCGAAAGTCACGATTTAAAAGGCAAGACCGTCATACCGTTCGCCACTTCCGGCGGCAGTGGCATCTCCAACAGTGTTGAGGTGTTGAAAAAGACCTATCCCGGACTTAATATCCAAGAAGGCAAGCTCCTCAACAACGCATCCTCCGCCACCATCCGCTCGTGGCTCGACAACCTGAAATAAGGCTGTCTGATTTAAATCGAAGATTTAAGATTGTCACCTGTTGTTACACTGCTTTATTAGACTGTGTAGCAACAGATTGACAAGATTATGTGTTGTCTATTGCTAAGTAAATTGTGACGATAATACTTATTGATTTTTATTGGTGTCCGCTAAAAATATTGGAATTCGGTTTATGAGGTGTAATACGCTGCCGCCGATGAAGCCAGCCCCGTGGGGACTGTTGATGCGTAACACCGCCGCCTTGGCGGTGGGTAGGTGGCTGGCAAAGTAATCGGCCTCGTGGAGGTCGCACATTGTTCAGTGTTGATAGTTTAATGTTGAGTGAATAAAGCGACTCTCAACTCTCAACACTCCTCACTCAACATTTGTGTGTCCTCCACGAGGCCTTGTTGAGGTTAGGGCTGTCCCACCCCAAGCTGCGTTCCGCAAAGCTGCGCTTGCATGGGGCAACTCTGGAGCCTCAACGAGGCTCTCTTATCTCCAAGGCAAGCCCACTTCACGCAGAGGCATATTAAGCCTCTTTGAATGCCATTTCACCTACACTGCCGGATAGCTCAACATATTTCAGGTTTTCGCATTCTTCAAAAGCTGTCTCTCCAATAGAAGTTACACTATGTGGTATTTTTATGGAAGTAATGCCGTTACAATTGACTTCACTATTTGGACACTTCAGTTATTACAAAAGCATTATTACAAAAGCAACCGGGATAGCGGAATGGATCCGCTGTCCCGGTTGGCTTTTGTTGTTATTGACTTACAAAAGTTCTGTCAATTTGTCTAAGTCAGGATTTACAGCCACTATTTTTCCGTCACGGTTTATCAGATAGCAGTTTAATCCTTTGTCAAGACGGAATTGTTTGTACACTTCAGATTCCGTTCCGTCCTTGTCATAAAATTGTGAATTCCTGTCGATGCCGTCAACTTTTAGAATTTCGTTGAACAGGCGTTCGCTTCTGTCGTAGTTGATTGACGCAAATACGATTTCCTTGTCCGCGTTTTTTGCCGCATTGCTGGCCTTGATGTTCCTTATCCGGGATTCCGCATCGTCTGACGACCAGAAATTGAGCAGCACATATTTGCCTCTTTCTTTGCTTAGCGTGAATGTCGAATCGTTGCCGCTTACCGTGAAATTGGGAGCGAACGAGTTCACATTACCGTCGATTTCTTGCGTGTTGTAGGCGGAAGAGAAAGACAAGAGGACGACAAGAATCACAATAAACGAAATTGTTTTCCTCATTATAAAAAATTAAAGTTCATACTAAAGACTTTCTTGGGCGTCCGCCTGAGAAAAGCCTTTGCCGATTTTCGGCCGGAAAGAAACTCTTTTCTTTCCGTTATATTCATTTCGGCTGCAAAGATATGCAATAATAATTGTATATGCAATGGTTTTAATGCGTTTTAGCGCAATTTAATAATGCCTTTTCTTGATAATGTAAATTTATAAAGCGTTGAAAAGTAGTGTTCTTTTGCTGTTGACAGGGCGTGTTTGAAAGGTTTGAACATCTGTCTTGAGTCTTGTTTTTGAATATTTATTCAAAAGTTAACAATTGTAAAAACACGATGCTTTTTTGTTTATTGCAATATAAAAGGATATTTTTGATGCTGTAAAAAGAACGGTAATGGAAAATAACAGTATAGAACTCATCTTGATAAACATTTCCGGGCAGGACCGTCCGGGGGTGTCGTCGGCTTTGACAGAGATACTTGCAAAATATGAAGCCGACATACTCGACATAGGCCAGGCCGACATCCACCATACGTTGTCGCTTGGCATATTGTTCAAGACCGACAGCAGCCGCAGCGGCAACATCATGAAAGATTTGTTGTTCAAGGCTTCGGAGCTGGGTGTGAACATCCGCTTTTCGCCGGTTCGCCTTGACGACTACGAGGAGTGGGTCGGAATGCAGGGAAAGAACAAGTACGTCATAACCATTTTGGGGCGGCATATATCGGCGCGGCAGATTGCCGCTGTTACGCAGGTAATAGTTAAGCAGGGACTTAATATCGATGCCATACAGCGTCTTACCGGCAGGATGACGCTTACCGACAACGATGATTCCCGTTCCAAGGGCTGCATAGAATTTTCTGTGCGTGGAACGCCTTATGACTATGCTGCCATGCAGTCGGAGTTTATGGAACTTGCCAATGAGTTGGAATTTGACATATCTCTGCAGCAGGATACGATGTACAGGCGTTGCCGTAGGCTGATATGTTTCGATATGGATTCCACGCTGATAAAGACGGAGGTCATAGACGAGCTTGCGGAGAAAGCCGGCGTGGGCGACAAGGTGCGCGCCATCACCGAGCGTGCCATGCGCGGGGAGATAGATTTCAAGGAGAGCTTCACGGAGCGTGTAGCCTTGTTGAAAGGGCTTGACGAGTCGGTTATGCGCGAGATTGCCGAGAACCTTCCTATTACTGAAGGGGTGGAGCGGCTGATGCGCGTCCTGAAGCGCGCCGGTTATAAGATTGCAATATTGTCAGGCGGATTTACTTATTTCGGCAACTATTTGAAGCACAAGTTCAATATAGATTATGTATATGCCAATGAGCTTGAGATAGTCGACGGTAAACTTACCGGAAGGTATGTTGGCGAGATAGTCGACGGTCATCGTAAGGCGGAGCTGCTGAAGCTGATTGCTCAGGTGGAGAATGTGGATATTGCGCAGACGATTGCTGTGGGTGACGGGGCCAACGATTTGCCGATGATAACGATTGCCGGGCTGGGTATCGCTTTCCATGCCAAGCCTAAGGTGAAACAGACCGCAAGGCAGAGCATTTCGACGATAGGAATCGACGGTGTACTTTATTTTCTTGGTTTTAAGGATTCAATCATTAATGAGTGAAACAATATGAAGATGAAAAAAACGGGATGCGGCATCGAGGCGGCATCCCGTTTTTAGTTTGTATCGAGTATTGATTATTTTATCAGATTGTATTTGCGGAACACTTTTCCTATCTTTTCGAGGGCTATGTCCAATTGCTCTTTGGTGTGCGTTGCCATAAGGCTGAAACGTATCAGCGTATCGGTCGGCGCTACTGCCGGTGAGACAACTGGATTGACGAAAATGCCTTCTTCGAGGAGGTCGCGTGTGATTGCGAATGTCATATAGTTGTCGCGGATGAACAAAGGTATTATGGGTGTCTCTGTATGGCCGATTTCGCATCCCAGATTGCGGAAGCCTTCCAAGGCGTAGTGGGTGAGATCCCATAGGTGCTGCTGACGTTCCGGCTCGCTTTCCATAATGTCGAGTGCGGCGTTGACGGCGGCTGTCGAGGCCGGTGTTATGCTTGCCGTAAAGATGTAGGAGCGCGAGTGGTGGCGCAGGTAGTTGGTTATTGTCTTGTCGCAGGCGATGAATCCTCCGAGCGAGGCGAACGATTTGCTGAATGTTCCCATTATCAGGTCTACATCGTCGGATACGCCGAAATGGTCACATGTGCCGCGTCCTTGCCGTCCGAACACGCCTATGCCGTGGGCTTCGTCGACCATCACTGTCGCGTCGTATTTTTTCGCCAGCTCCACTATTTGAGGCAGTTTTGCCACATCCCCTTCCATCGAGAACACGCCGTCGGTGACAATCAGCTTTACTTTGTCGGGGGCGCATTTCTTAAGTTGATTTTCCAACGATTCCATATCGTTGTGCTTGTATTTAAGGGAATTGGAGAATGACAGTCTGCGGCCTTCGATTATCGAGGCATGGTCCTGCTCGTCCCATAGAATGTAGTCTTCACGTCCTGTAAGGCAGGATACTACTCCCAAATTGACCTCAAATCCGGTTGAATATATCATAGCGTCCTCTTTGCCTACGAATGCGGCAAGGCGGGCTTCCAATTGCTTGTGGATGTCGAGTGTGCCGTTGAGAAAAGGTGAGCCGGCGCATCCTGTTCCATACTTTTTGATGGCGGCTATGGCCGCTTCTTTGATTTTCGGGTGGTTGACAAGTCCTGTATAACAGTTCGACCCGAACATCAGCACTTTTTTGCCGTTGATGATTACTTCAGTGTCCTGTTCGCTCGATATTGCCCGGAAATAGGGGTAAATTCCTGCCGCTTTGGCTTTTTGTGGTTCGTCGTACTTAGCTAACTTAGCTTGTAATAGCTTCATAGTTTATATTGCTTGTTTTTGTTTATGATAAACTATCTGCATAGTTGTGAATGCAGGCTGCAAATATACACAAATCTATTGTATTGGCATACAAAAAACGGTAAAAATTGCACAAAGGGGCTGAAATGTGCAGTAGCTTTTCTTTTAAAAGGCGATTGGGCGGCTTAATATTTCATAGTGAATGGAAAATGTATTAATTTTGCATATTAAACAATACAAAAAAGGAACTAATGGAAATGACTGCTGCCCAATTGGCGGAGATTGTAAAGGGCGACGTTGTCGGTGACCCGTCAGCCAAAATTTGCACTTACGCCAAGATTGAAGAGGCGGGACAAGGCGCTTTGACGTTTCTCGCGAATCCTAAATATGAGCATTTTATATACGATACTGATGCCTCTGCCGTATTGGTGAGGAGGGATTTTAATCCGGAAAGGGAGGTAAAGGCTACGCTTATCAAGGTGGACGACCCTTATGCCACTTTGGCCGATTTGCTTAATTTGATAAGCAAGACTGTTGTCCCCGAGAAAAGAGGTGTCGAGAACCCTGTGTTTGTTGCCCAAGGTGTTGAGTTGCCGGATGATGTGTATCTTGGCAGTTTTTCTTATATAGGCAGCGGTGTGAAAATCGGCAGGAATGTAAAGATATATCCTCAATGCTACATCGGCGACAATGCCGTGATAAAGGATAATACGGTGCTATATGCCGGTGTGAAAGTGTATTATGGCTGCGAGATTGGAAGCAATTGTATTATCCATTCGGGAGCGGTTATCGGTAGCGACGGCTTCGGCTTCGCTCCTAAGGATGGCAGTTATGAGAAAATTGCCCAGATAGGCAGGGTGGTGATTGAGGATGATGTCGAGATAGGTGCTAATACGACAATCGACCGTGCCACAATGGGTGCTACGGTCGTGCGCCGTGGCGTGAAACTTGATAATCTGATTCAGGTGGCGCATAATGTGGAGATAGGGGAGAACACGGTGATTGCCGCACAGACAGGCATTGCCGGCTCTACCAAGATAGGTAGGCATAATATGATTGGGGGGCAGGTCGGGTTTGCCGGACATATTATTATAGGCGATGGCAACAAGTTCGGAGCGCAGGCCGGTGTGCATTCAAATCCCGGCGACGGCAAGACTGTAATCGGTTACCCTGCTATTGACGCGAGGTTGTTTATGCGCCAGTCGGCATATCTGAAGCGGCTTGGCGAGGTGTTTGAATCCGTGAAGGAGCTGAGAAAGGAAATGGAAGAGTTGAAAAATAATAAAAAGATATAGTTATGAAACAGTGTACTTTAAAAGATTCATTTGTCGTTAAAGGCAAAGGCTTGCATACAGGATTGGAAATAGAGGCTACTTTTAAGCCCGCTCCTGACAATTACGGCAGGCGGTTCAAGCGTCTTGACATCGAGGGGAGCGAACCGGTGGAGGCTGTAGCTGAAAATGTCGTTGACACGCAAAGGGGCACTGTGATTGCTTCCGGCGATGTGAAGGTTTGCACGATAGAACACGCCATGGCGGCATTGTTCGCAGCCGGGGTCGATAACTGCCTTGTTGAGCTTACAGGTCCTGAAGTGCCTATCTTGGACGGCAGCTCTAAGATTTTTACCGAGAAGATAGCGGAAACGGGTGTCGTGGAGCAGTCGGAAGAAGCTTTGGTGTATGCCGTGCGTCAACGCACCGTTTTGAAGGACGACAATACAGGGGCTTCTATATGTGCCATACCCGACAGCGATTTTTGTGTCGATGTGCGTATTGAATTCAATTCGGTAGTGCTGGCTAATCAGTTTGCAACTCTTGATACGCTCGACGATTTCGCAAAAGAAATCTCGGCAAGCCGTACATTCGTTTTTGTGCGCGAAATAGAGGAGCTTGTAAAACACAACCTTATTAAGGGTGGGGATCTCGACAATGCAATCGTGATATATGACACTCCTGTTGCCCAATCGGAATTGGACCGCATAGCCGATATGATGAACGTGCCGAGGAAGAAAGTCACAGAGTTCGGATTTATCAACGATACACCGTTGGTTTACAAGAATGAGCCGGCGCGCCACAAATTGCTCGACGTGGTGGGCGATATGGCTTTGATTGGCAGAAGAATACAAGGACGGATTATCGCCACTTGTCCGGGACATAAGATTAATACTACGTTTGCAAAGAAAATCCGTCGCGAATTGAAGCGTCAGGATGTGCAACCGCCGTTCTATGACCCGAATGCCACTCCTATAATGGATGTCAACCGTATACGTGAGCTGTTGCCTCACCGTTATCCGTTCTTGTTGGTCGACAAGGTGATTGAAATGACGGAGAAGCATATAGTAGGAGTGAAGAATGTTTCGGGCAATGAGCCGTTTTTCCAAGGGCATTTCCCGGCTGAGCCGGTAATGCCGGGCGTGTTGCAGGTGGAGGCTATGGCTCAGACCGCAGGATTGCTCGTTCTTAATACGGTGGATGATCCGGAGCGTTATTCCACTTATTTTATGAAGATAGACAATGTGAAATTCCGTCAGAAAGTAGTGCCGGGCGACACTTTGATGTTCCATGTTTCCTATATGACTGAATTGCGCCGCGGATGCGCATATATGAAAGGATATGCGTTTGTAGGTGATAAAGTCGTGTCGGAGGCTGAATTTATGGCACAGATTATTAAGAATAAATAATGTTCGTATGAAACAACCATTGGCTTATATACATCCGGACGCTAAGATTGCTCCGGGAGTAGTGATAGACCCGTTTGTCACTATCGATCGTAATGTGGAGATTGGCGAAGGGACAAAAATCGCGAGCAACGTTACGATTATGGAAGGCGCGCGTATCGGCAAGAATTGTAATATTTTCCCCGGTGCGGTAATCGGTGCGATTCCGCAGGATTTGAAATTCAACGGCGAGGAGACGCTTGCAATAATCGGCGACAACACTACATTGCGTGAGTGTGTGACGGTCAACCGTGGCACGGCAGCTAAAGGAAAGACTGTTGTTGGCAACAATTGCTTGATAATGGCTTATTCACATGTGGCACACGATTGTCTGCTCGGTAATAATATTATCATATCAAATGCGTCGCAGGTGGCCGGTGAAGTGCAAATCGACGATTTTGCCGTGATAGGCGGTGGGGCATTGATTCATCAGTTCTGCCATATAGGCGCGCACGTGATGCTTCAAGGCGGGGCGCTGGTAAATAAA
>ULWB01018208.1_pt1 | contig 20208 bp, 15 predicted proteins | sample 1959891 | NCBI WGS metagenome assembly ULWB01 (sample SAMEA4835799, study PRJEB28245) | human gut metagenome | biome: gut microbiome; material: fecal sample | place: Denmark | collected 2008 | reverse complement strand
CCTAATCCTGTGGAGCGGGGCGCAGATGCCCGGCTTTCTATTGATGGCGAGGCTTCGGTCAGCGTTTACGACTCTTGCGGAAAAAAGGTCGCTGAGTCGGAGCGTTGCGAAGGTACGGCTGTATTGCCTACATCCGGTTTGCCTTGCGGTACATACGTAGTTTCCGTGGATAGCGGTGATGATGGCGTGCGTAATTTGAAATTGATAATAAAATAATGCTTTAATAAAAACCTAATGTTTAACTAAATTTTTAAAACAATGAAAAAGAGTTTACTTTTTGGTGCAGTTGCTTTGGCAGGCACCTTTGCGCTGAGCGCGCAACCGGCGATGGACGATTGTCTGGAGTTGGTATGGATGAATGAGGGTGTTCAATCCCTTGGTACAAATGTCGGACGGCAAGGATTTGGTCGTGACGGTAAGTTCTATATCCAGAACCATACTACCCAAAAATTGGAAATTTGGGATAATACTGGTAAAACTGATGAAATTAACACAGGTAAAGGAACTAATGTTTCTTTTGATGATGCAGGCAATATCATTGTGCGTGCGGCTACGTCAGTAGCTTCGTTTGATATCCATAATTCAGATGGAACTGATCAATTGACTTTTATCTCATCTGATTTATCTGATGTTAAGACTGTTGAGGTATCAAAACAATCTACTGGACGTCATGACTTTTATGGACATACACGCGGTGATATTTTCAGTGAAGATGGAGCATTCTTATATACTGCTGGTATTTGGAATCCTTCTATTGTAGAGACTTATTTTGTCAATGGCGAGCAGGACGTGGAAAACTCGTATATTTATGACTATTATATTAGTCCGTTGTCAATTGATGGGAATTTTACTACTACAGGTCTGATTTCCGCTTGGGAGGATTATGATTTTATTGCTATTCTTAGCCCGTTGGGAAATACAACAGGGCAATCAAAACCGGGTGTTGTTAGGACGACAGATTGCAATTCCATTGAAAAATTTGTGCTTGACGAAGATATGAACTGGTCGCGTGATTCTTATTTCATCACTCCGCGTCATAATGGTTGTACAGGATTCTATATCTTTACCGTAGGTGGTCAGGATTATATCGTTTATTCTTCAGGCGATAATTTCCTTGACGGTTTCTCTATCGCAAAGCTTGCAACAAAGGATACTTATGAGGTAGAGGACAGCGATATGGATTATTTGGTAGCTACTAAATATTCAGAATCTAATTTGGATGGAACGTACAAGTATGACGGTGCAAATGGTATCTATGGAAACCATTTCTCTGTAGATGTTATCAGCGACACTGAGGCTTATATCTATCAGTATATGCCGGGCGCTTATATCGCACAGTTCAAATTTACTGCTCCGGCCGGCGGTGTTGAGGGCGTAGACGCTGCTCCGGCCGCTAAGGTTTACGGCGGTGACGGCAAGATTATTGTATCGGGTGATGCTGAATCTATCGAGGTTTACAACGTAGGTGGTGTGCTTGTAAGCGAAAACGACGCTAATGTAGAGTGCGCTCCGGGTATGTATCTCGTTAAGGTAGACGGCAACGTTACCAAGGTCGTTGTAAAATAACGCACGTTTTCTAAATCTGAGTCAATAGATTGATGTCTCCCCCTTTTCCGAAAGCCGGCGGGGGAGACATTTTCAAATCATAGAAATTTTTATGAAGAAGACAGCGGTTCTGTTTGTTTTATGTCTGTTGCCTGCGCTTGTGGCGGGCGGCGAGAAGCCCGGATGCGGCAATATCGGCAAGTTGGTAAGCCGTATGACGCTGGAGCAGAAAGCACGGCTGCTTGTCGGGGCGTTGGGTTCCGACGAGGGTATGAGCCACAAGGTAAGGGGTGCGGCGGGATACACATTTCCCATCGATTCTCTCGGCATACCGTCGATTAATCTTGCCGACGGACCGGTAGGCGTGCGGATAAGCCCGGAGCAGTCCGACAGGTTCTCGTATACAATCGACGCGGCCGGTGTGCCGGTAAAACGTGCTTCCGGCGATGTGGCCGGCAGCGGTTCCGCACCGTCATATTCTTCATTCTGCACATGCTTTCCGTCGACAACAGCCCTTGCTGCCACTTGGAACAAGGAAATCGCCCGGATTGAGGGCGAGGCAATAGGAGCGGAAGCCGCGGCCTACGGCGTAGACATAGTGCTTACACCCGGAATCAATATCATGCGCAATCCGCTTTGCGGACGCAATTTCGAGTATTTCTCCGAAGATCCGTACCTGTCGGGAAAGATGGCGTCGGAGATGATACAAGGCATACAGTCGGAAGGTGTCGGCACGAGCCTTAAACATTTCGTGGCCAACAACCAGCAGACCGGAAAACTTTATAACGATGCCCGCATATCGCAAAGGGCGTTGAGGGAGATTTATCTGAAAGGGTTCGAGATTTGTGTAAAAGAGGCAACCCCATGGACTGTGATGGGGTCGTATAATAAAATAGGGGGTAAATACACGCAGACCAACCCCGAACTGCTTAAAACTATTCTGCGCGACGAATGGGGATATGAAGGATTAGTGATTACCGACTGGTATAAGACTCGTGAAACAGTCGGGCAGATTAACGGCGGCACTTACCTGCTTATGCCGGGAGAGAAACTTCAATACGAGGAAATAATTGCCGGAGTGAAAGACGGGTCGATAACTATGGAAGCGTTGGACGGCGCGGTGGAGAATGTGCTGTCGCTGATAGTGAAGACTTTGTCGTACAACGGTTGGGAATATAAAGGCTCGCCCGACCTCGACGCGCATGCTCGGCTGGCGCGCGAAGTGGCGGCCGAAGGGATGGTGCTGCTGAAGAACGACGGCGGATTGTTGCCGCTTGACGGCACACCGGAAGTGGCATTGTTCGGTGCCACGGCCTATAAGTCGATAGCCGGGGGTACAGGCTCGTCGAATGTCAAAAAGCCATATATCACCGACATTGTAATCGGTATGGAAAATGCCGGTTATGAGGTGAACGGAGATTTGAAGGATATATATACGAAGTATGCGGCTTTTCAGGATGCGTTGCTTGAACGTGACCCGAACAGCACGGCGTGGGAATTGTTGTCCTACAACCGTGTATGGCTTCCGGAGATGGATTTGCGTGGCGCGGAAAAGGTGATTGACCGTGCGGCAAAGGAATGTGATGTCGCGGTGGTGGTGCTCGGCAGGATTTCGAGGGAGGAGTCGGACCGCAGGCTTGACGGCGATTTCAATTTGTCGGCCGAGGAGCGGTTTATGATTGAAAGTGTGTCGGAGAAATTCCATGCCGCGGGAAAGAAGGTCATTGTAGTGATGAACGTGTGCGGTGTGATGGAAATGGCATCTTGGCGTGACAAAGCCGATGCGATATTGATGGCGTGGTTTCCGGGACAGGAATGCGGCACGGCAGTTGCCGACGTGCTGGGCGGAAAATCCGACCCTTCCGGGCGGTTGCCTATGACTTTCCCAATGAAATATGAGGATGTGCCGTCGTCGCGCAACTATCCGTATGTGGGACAAAAAAGCGGCAAGAACTTCGATTTCACTAACTATGAAGAGGATATATGGGTCGGTTACCGGTATTTCGACACCACTGGCAAGGCGGTGGCTTATCCGTTCGGTTTCGGCTTGTCGTACACGGAATTTACTTTCACCAACCCTACGGTGAAATATAAGAAAGGAAAGTGGATAGCGTCGGTCGATGTCGTGAACACAGGCAAATATGCCGGAAAGGAAGTGGTGCAGATGTATGTTTCCGCTCCTCCGGCGGATGTGGCAAGGCCGGCCGCGGAATTGAAAGATTTCGGAAAGACCCGGCGTTTGCAACCGGGCGAGAGCCAGACATTGCAGTTTGAATTTTCCGATTACGACATAGCGTATTTCGACAGTGCGGAATCACGCTGGGTCGCTGATAAGGGCGTATACCGTCTGTCGTTCGGAGCTTCGAGCCGCGACATTAAGGCTTTGGTAAACTTCACTGTAAAGAAAAGCCGGGAATGGAAGGTCAATGATGTTCTGCGCCCGGTAGAAAAGGTGAATGTGATGGATATCGGGAAAGAAAGCGGGGAATTGAAATATTACGACGCTTCCGGATTCAAGATATTGGGTAAGGTTTATTCAGATTCGTTGCCGATGTATTCGCGTATACCTGATTTCCTTAAACAGTCGACGCGTGATGCCGTTTGGCGGTTAGGACAAAATTCCGCTGGCATTGCCGTGAGGTTCCGCACCGATTCGCCTGTGATTTCGGCAAGATGGGAAAGCAGCTTTTTCAACAGTTTGCCTCACATGTCGCCGCTTGGAGTCCGTGGGCTGGATTTGTATTGCCGCACCGACAGCGGTTGGCGTTTCGTTGGCAGCGCGCGCCCTTCGTTATTGGGTCGTGAGAACGAGTGCCGGATAGCAGGCAATATGGATGAACAGGAAAGGGAATATATGTTGTATCTTCCGCTATACGATGGGGTGGACAGCCTTGAAATAGGTATAGAGCCGTCGGCTTCAATCGGGAATCCTGAATTGCAGTCGCCCTCGGAGAGCCATCCTGTAGTATTTTACGGCACAAGCATATTGCAGGGTGCCTGCGCTTCGCGTCCGGGTATGGCGGGGACAAACATAATCGGGCGTGAGCTCGACATGGAAGTCATAAATCTCGGATTCAGCGGCAACGCTTTTCTTGATTATGAGACAGCCCGGATGATGGCTGATGTCGATGCTTCGGTCTATGTGCTTGATTTCGTTCCGAATGCAAGCGCGGAAATGATATTGGAGAAAACGGAGAAATTCGTTCAGATTTTACGCGATTCTCATCCCGAAGTACCTTTGGTGTTTGTGGAAGACCCGGCTTTTCCGCATAGCGCGTTCGATAACGCCATTGCCGAGGAAATTGCTAAAAAGAACGAGGCATTGAGAACGGTATTTGCGGGCTTAAAACGCGGCGGGATGAAAAATGTCTATATTGTCGGCGGCGAATCGTTGTTGCCAGACAGCGACGCCACTGCCGACGGTGTGCATTCTACGGATGCCGGATTCATGAGGTATGCCGATGTCTTGTTGCCATTGTTGAAGAAATGTATTAATCAAAACTATAAAAACATATAGGATGAAAATTACTGATATTGTGTTATTGTCCGCCGCATTGTCGTGCGCGGCTCCGGCATACGCGGAGTATGCCATGGATAAGGACGTGATGGACATAGGACTGATTTATTGTGGCGGCGTACACCGTCCTGATTGGACGCAGGAGGAGTTGAAGCCATACGTTGTGCATGAATATGCCGACGGCCATAAGGACTGGTTTTTCGGGTCGTATCTGTTTCTTGAGTATACCAGTGGAAACGGCATAGGATTCGGCACTAATTATGGCACAAATGCCAAGAAGTCGGATTGGGAATGGCTTCTTGACCGTATATTCGCGAAAGATAAGGGACTTGACGCGCTGGACAAGTGCATAGAGCAGTATAAGGCGGAAATAGGTGAGCCCGGTTTCCGTCATAATATAGTGCTTGGACTGGCTGTGCCTATCGACGGACAGTCTGATTGGGGTGAACTTGACGGCAAGAAAATGAATTTCAATGTCCGTAGTCATAGATTGGAGGCTGAGAAATGGTACATCGACCAGATGCTGTCGCGGTTTGAGGAGGCGGGATATGAAAATCTTGACCTTGTGGGATTCTACTGGATTGACGAGGACGGGGCGTCTTTAGGCGATTTCACTGTCTCGGTGAGCGATTATATACACGAGAAGGGTTATAAGTTTTATTGGATTCCTTTCTTCGCAACTACATATAACAAATGGGAAGATTACGGCTTCGACCTCGCTTTTCTGCAACCAAACTATTTCTTCAACCCTAATTTGCATCCTTCAAGGGTCAAGGACGCTTGTTTGTCCGCAAAAAGAAATGATTTGGCATTGGAGATGGAATGGCAGCATGAGGTGCTTTTTGAATATGACGGCGACGAGCACGGTTGCAGGATAGACATGCTTGAGACGTATATCGACACTTTCGAGGAGCAGGGGGTGTATGACAGTTCGGCCATAGCATATTATTCCGGTACAAAAGCCATACTTCAGGCTTACCAGTCGGAACATATAGAGGATACGATAATCCTTGACCGCATAGCGCAGTACATAGTTGACCGCAGAAACACTTTAGGCGGAGTGGAGGCTGTGGATGACGGCAGCAGCCTTTATGTCGCCGGGGGGCGTGGCTCGCTGTATGTGCGCAGCGATAGCGGCAATGCCCGGATATACACCATCGACGGCCGTATGATAGCTGAAGGCAACGGATTGATAGATTGCCCGGAAGGAATATATATAGTCACTGCCGGCGGTGTCTCTAAAAAAGTTATGGTGAAATAATTGTAGTGCAACGTTATAAATACAGTCTGAATGAGAACCTTTTTAAAACCATTATTATTTCTAATACTCTTATCACAAAGTGTGGCCGCATTTGCAGAAGGCAATGGCGGGTATGCTTATAAAGTGAGCGATGTGCGCGACCTTGCCTTGATTTATCAAGGCGGTTCGCACCGCATCGAATGGACGCAGGACCAGTTTGTTCCTTATGTGACCCATACTTTCGCCGACGGCCATAAAGATTGGTTGTTCGACGGTTTCCTTTTCCTTGAGTTCAACGACGGACAGGGATATGCCTATGCTTCGGGCGGAGGGGAAAAGAAAGCCCGCAAGGCGGAATGGGAGTGGCTTCTGGGACGTATCTTTGAAAAAGGGAAGTCGCTTGACGCTTTGGATAAATGCATAGAGGCTGAAAAGAAAGTGCTCGGAGAGCCGGGATTCAAGCATAAGGTGGTGCTCGGAATAGCGAGCGCATTGCCCAGACAGACCGACTGGGGAGCGCTCGACGGCGATTCGCTCGACTTCAACGACCGTGCCGACCAAGTGAAGGCATGCAAATGGTATATAGACCGTCTGTTGGAAAATTTTGCGGAAGCGGAATACAAGAATCTTGAATTGTCAGGACTTTATTGGATTGATGAGGACACAATCCATTGCAAAGGATTGCCGCGCGAACTTGCCCCGTACGTGCATTCCAAAGGATTGAAATATGTCTGGATACCTTATTGGAAAGCCCGCGGTTACGACCATTGGAAAGAATTCGGATTCGACGTTGCTTACCAGCAACCGAATTATTTTTTCAACTGGGATGTGCCTTACAAGCGTTTGGACGAAGCTTGCAAGGAAGCGTCAAAGCAAGGGATGGCTATGGAATTCGAGTTTGACAGCAAGGCTTTGTACGAAGCGGAGGATTGCTCGTACGACAGGCTTGAGGATTATATCGACACTTTTATCAGGAATAAAGTGTTTGATAAATCGGCGATAGCCTATTATACGGGCAGTAAGGCCGTGCTTGATATGTATAAGTCAGAAAGTCCGGAAAATCAGTACATAATGGACCGTTTGGCGAAGCTGATAGTGGAACGTAGAGATAATAAATCATTGATAGAAGAATAGAAGTATGCGTGTTTTAGGTTTGTTCATAGTGGTTTTGTCCGCGTTTTCGTTGTATGGGGAAAGCGTGGTCAAAAAGATTGGAGAAAATGTGTTCGTTTCGTCGGATATCGACGGAGCGAACACTATTTCGATTCAGTTCAAGCGTTGTATGGCAAATGAATTATATACGTTCTACAATGTTTCGCTGATTTCCGGTGGTAGGACAACTACCGTAAATTCTGCGTATAGCGACAATATAGGACCGTATCTGATAGCCAACAGCAGCTGGTGCGGAGGCAACCATTTGTATAGCGACAACAAGACACATACCGCTTATACGGTCTCTGTGGAATGTCTGGCCGATGGCCGTGCATTGGAGGACGGCGAGACGGTGAATGCCAGAAAGACAGTTATAAACGTGGAGAATGTAATATATAATCCCCGTTCGGCGCAAAATAATGGCGGCACAGTCACATTCACCGACATACTTTGCAAGGAGTTTGTGACATATACCGTAATCGGCGGGTGCATACAAGTGGATTTGCGGCACGAATATGAGAACACTATACCTGTGACAGTGGAACGCTATTATGGCATGCAGTCGATGTTCGAGGGGGAGGATGAGATACTCACGCCGTTAGGGGAATACTGTTCGTGGACTCCGCTTCGGGATGTGTCAAGGTTCACGAAAGACGCTTATCCGGAGTTCCGTTGGTTTGTGGAAAGGAATGACAAGTGCAGCCAGTCGGCCTATCTGTTCAACCGTGGTTTGGGCTCTCATTGCGATGTGGCAGGAAATGACGTGGTGTTCATAGGCAATTCGTATAACAAAAGCTATCATAAGCAAATCGGCGGCACGGAAAGAAAATCCGGCGATTCCGACTGCTGGAGCGGGGTATATAGCTGGTTCGTAAGTCCGTTGCGCGATGATGGCGGAGTGTTTGCGTGCAGGGCTATTGCCGACGGTGAGGATGCCGTGGTTGTAAGCTGCTACGGGGAAGGCGAATACACGGTAGATTTGCCGGAATATTTGTGCGGCAGGAAAATCGGAGTGGTGGAAAAGTCTTCGGGCATTCAAGATGTGTCTTGCCGTGGCAATGAGTTGGTTGTCAAGACGGATGCGGAAGCTGTCGTAGTCGTGGCTTTCTATGCCGGTGATGGTTTTGTCGAGACAATAAACGGCGACGGAGAAGCGTTATGTGTGATAGGCGGTGAAGGCTCTTTGTTTGTCCGTAATTCTGTTGACAGCGCAAGAATATATACAATCGACGGCCGTATGGTCGCGGAGGGCAACGGACAGATAGAATGTCCGAAAGGTTTGTATGTCGTGGCTGCTGCCGGTGAGGCGAGAAAAGTGATGGTGAGATAATTTAAGTATAAAAACAATTTTTTAATTCAATCTAAATGAGAAGCTTTTTTAATTTGATATGTTTGTTGGCGCTTTCGTTGCAAAGCGTGGTGTTTGCCGGTGGCAAGGATGATTATGACTATAAAGTGAGCGACGTGCGCGATTTGGCGTTGATTTATCAGGGCGGCGTGCATAGGCTTGATTGGACGCAGGAGCAGTTCGTGCCCTACGTGACGCATACTTTCGCCGACGGCCATAAAGATTGGCTTTTCGACGGATTCCTGTTCCTTGAATTCAAGGATGCCAAAGGCTACGCCTATGCCTCGGGCTATGCTCCTAAAAAAGCCCGCAAGACTGAATGGGAATGGCTTCTCGGCCGTTTGTTCGAGAAGGACAGGGCTCTCGATGCCTTGGACAAATGTATCGAGGCTGAGAAAAAAGAGCTCGGAAAGCCGGGATTCAAGCATAAGGTGGTGCTCGGGATAGCGAGCGCGTTGCCGGCACAGACCGATTGGGGAGTGCTTGACGGCGATTCGCTCGATTTCAACAACCGCGCCGACCAAGTGAAGGCATGCAAGTGGTACATTGACCGCTTGATAGATAATTTCGGAAAGGCAAAGTATAAGAATCTTGAATTGTCAGGTTTTTATTGGGTGGACGAGGATACGATACATTGCAAGGGTCTGCCGCGCGATTTAAGTCCGTATATCCATTCAAAGGGATATAAGTTTGTCTGGATACCTTATTGGAAAGCCCGCGGTTATGACCATTGGAAAGAATTCGGATTCGACGTGGCTTACCAGCAGCCTAACCATTTTTTCAGAAAAGATATTCCCGACTCGCGTCTGGACGAAGCGTGCAAGGTGGCGTCGGACAATGGGATGGCGATGGAGTTCGAGTGCGACAGTAAGGCATTGTACGGCATTAAGGATTCTTCTTACGACCGTATGCACGCTTATATAAACGCGTTTATAAAGAATAAGGTATTCGAGAAGTCGGCCATAGCCTATTATACCGGAAGCTGGGGGATACTTGATTTGTACAAATCCAAGAATCCGGCGGATCAGGCTGTGATGGACAGGCTGGCCGAGTTGATAGTGGAGAGAAGGAACAATAAGTCGTTGTTGGAAAAATAATGCAAGACATTCAGATAGATGGAGCTGCCTGTTGAATAAATGGGCAGCTTTCTTTATTTTTGCAAAAATCAGACAGGATAAACAGTATGGAATTAAGATACGGTCTTGACGAGAAACCGCCGGTGTGGCATTTGCTGATGTATGGATTGCAATGGCTTGTCATTTCTATTCCGAACGTGCTTACAGTGGCGATGTTGGCGAAGATTCAATTTTTCGATGATGTGGCGATGCAGACATTGTATCTGCAAAAGCTGTATGTGGTTGTCGGCATAGTGATGGTGGTGCAAGCCCTGTGGGGACACCGTATGCCGCTTGTAGTAGGGCCGGCGGCCGTGCTTATCGTCGGCATCCTGTCGGCTCAGTCTGCCGGATTCAATGCCGTTTATACGGCGATTGCCGTGTGCGGGGCAGCCGTTTTCCTTTTGTCCGTGTCGGGGCTGATTGGCAAAATCCAGAAATTGTTCACTCCAAGGATAATAATTACTATCCTTGGGTTGATTTCTATGACTCTTGCCCCGGTGTTTTTAGGGTTGATATTCAGCGAGGGGGATATGGTGTTCAATTTCGCGTTCACCATAATCGCCATAATCGCCACTTTCATAATCAACGACCGCCTGCCCGGGGTATGGAAGTCGGTGACACTCGTAATCACTGTCGTTGCTGGTACGGCTGGGTACTATTTATGGAATGATGTGCCGGAAATTGCCGGCGGCGTTTATTCCGTCAGCATGGATGATTTTATCATAGTCCCCGAATTCAATGCCGGCGCGGTTATTTCGTTCCTGATATGCTTTTTTGCGTTGCTTATTAATGAGCTTGGCTCGATTCAATCGGTTAAGGATATGACCAAGGCCGGCAATCCTGAGAAGCGTGTAAGCCGTGGATGCGCCGTGACCGGCTTGGGCAATACGTTGTCGGGACTGCTTGGAGTGATAGGACCGGTCGACTTTTCCGTATCGCCGGGAATTATCGCCACGACAGGCTGTGCTTCGCGTTATACAATCATACCTTGCGGGATAGGACTGATTGTGTGTGCTTTCTGCCCTCCCTTGATAAGGATGTTCACGATGCTTCCCGATTTGATTATAGGTGTGATGCTGATGTATATAGTGGTGTTGCAGTTGGCGGCGGCTTTCAATATGATGATTGACAGCCGTTGCGTGACGACTTTCAACCATGCCCTGACAATCGCGATACCTCTTGGTATAGGTCTTTTTGTGGCATTGCTTCCGCAGCGGGTGGTTGAACTGCTTCCGCCGATATTGCAGCCGGTGCTGTCGAATGGATTCGTTATTGGTGTTCTGATTGTCGTTTTTCTTGAACATTTAGTCTTTTTGGAACGTAAAAGACGCTGAATTTTGAACAATACTAAGTCGATGTTGTTATTTCTTTATAAATGACAATTAAAAATTGATATGCAATTTTCGGTTAAGACAATTACTGTATGCGCGGCGGCCATTTTATTGCATGCAACAGCCGTGGCACAGACATTCTCGCTCGATTCGTGCCGCAATATGGCATTGAGCAATAACAAAGCGATGCAGATTGCGAGGGAAAAGATGAAATCTGCAGAATATCAGAAGAAAGAAGCCTTTGCGGCTTATCTTCCGGGATTCGATTTTACAGGGGCGTACGTGTACAATCAAAAGGAAATATCTCTGCTTTCGGGCGACCAGATGCTTCCTACGATGTCGTTCGACCCGGCTACCGGGACTTACGGATATAATCTCGTCACTAAGCCGGACGGCACGCCTGTGATGTCGCCCGACGGACAGCCGGTGCCTTCGCAAGTGGCTTTGATACCGAAATCGGCGTTGACTTACGACATACATAATGTGTTTGCGGGAGCTGTGACTTTGACTCAGCCATTGTTTATGGGCGGCAAGATTGTTGCTATGAACAGGATGGCTGATTATGCGCAGGAACTGTCGGGAAAAATGTACGACAATGCCGCGAAAGAAGTAATATATACAGTTGACGCGGCATATTGGCAAGTAGTGTCGTTAGGGGAGAAGAAAAAGCTTGCTGACAGTTATATAGCCTTGTTGGACACGCTGCAGCGCAATGTGAAGGCAATGATTGCCGAAGGGGTGGCTACCAAGGCCGATTTGCTGAATGTGGATGTGAAGCTCAATCAGGCCAATATCGACCTTACAAAGGTGGAAAACGGATTGTCGCTGTCGCGTATGGCCTTGGCCCAGATTTGCGGTATGCCGCTCGACAGTAATATGCAGCTTGCCGACGAATCGGTTGAAAATAAGAATTTCAATACCATTGTGGCTGACGGTTACAATATGAATGATGTCTATGAAAACCGTTCCGACTTGCAAAGTCTGCAACTTGCCGTAAAGCTGTACGAGCAGAAGCAGAATGTCGCGCGTGCGGAAATGTTGCCCAACATCGCTTTGGTCGGGGCATACACTTTTTCCAATCCGAATGTGTTTAACGGATTCGACAAGAGTTTCAAGGGAATGTTCAGTGTGGGCGCGACGGTAAGCATTCCATTGTGGCACTGGGGTGGCCGCTACAATAAACTGCGTGCGGCAAAGAGCGAGACGCTGATAAAGCAGCTCGAATTGGACGATGCGAAGGAGAAGGTTGAGTTGCAGGTGAGCCAGGCTGTGTTTAAGACAAAAGAGTCGTTGAAAACTTTGCAGATGACGGAAAACAATCTTGCGAAAGCCGACGAGAATTTGCGTCAGGCTCAATTAGGCTACCGTGAGGGGATGAATTCAATCGACAACGTGATGGAGGCACAGACGGCTTGGCTGAAAGCCAATTCCGAGCATATCGACGCGGGAATCGACGTGCAGATGTGCAATGTCTATCTGTCGAAGGTGCTTGGCACTTTGACTTATTAATCAACATGTGAAAACAAAAAATATTAAGAATATGGAAAACTTGAATGTCGTCAAAGAAGATGAAAAGACGGTCAAGAGAAAGGAAAGGGGATTGTTTGTCGCAATTGCGGCAACATTGGTTGTTGTAGTAATCCTTGCGATAATAGGATTCCTGACTATCAATCCGAAACAGGAGATTATGCAGGGCGAGGTCGATGCTAACAGTGTGCGTGTGTCCGGACTGATGCCGGGGCGTGTCGAGAAATTCTACGTGACTGAAGGTCAAAAGGTTCATGCCGGCGACACGTTGGCTAAGATACATTCGGCCACTGTCGACGCAAAACTTGCACAGGCACTTGCCATGCAGGATGCCGCCGACGCGCAGCGTATGAAGGCTGATGCAGGGGCAAGGAAACAGACTATTTCGGCTGCTTACGACCTTTGGCAGCAGGCAAAAGCCGCGTTGGAGATACGAAAAAAGACATACGAGCGTGTAGAGTCGCTTTACAAGCAGAATGTGGTGTCGGAGCAGAAACGCGACGAGGCGAAGGCGGCCTACGACGCGGCTGTCGCTTCCGAGCGTGCCGCGCAATCGCAATACGATTTGGCGAAAGAGGGGGCGCAACGCGAGGACAAGATGGCTGCGGCGGCAATGGCTGCGGCAGCAAGAGGCACGGTGGCTGAAGTGGAGTCGATTTTGCAGGACCAGTATCTTGTTGCCCCGTGTGATGGTGAGATTGCCGACATTTTCCCTCATGAGGGGGAGTTGGTGTCGATAGGAACTCCTATTATGAATGTGCTGAAGCTCGACGAGAAATGGATGGTGTTCAACGTGCGCGAGACGATGCTCCAGAATCTGCCGATGGACACTGTCGTGACCGTGAAAATTCCGGCTCTCGGAATGAAGGAGATGAAAGCCAAGGTTTATTATATAAAGGATATGGGTGAATATGCCGTATGGCGCGCCACCAAGGTGACAGGCGAATACGACAGCCGGACATTCGAGGTGCGTATGCGCCCTGAACAGCAACTGGAGGATTTACGTCCGGGAATGAGCGTGATTTTAGAATAAGTTATGTTGCGGAAGATACTGGCGGATTCGATTAAAAGGGAGTTGCACAAACTTTCGGAACGGTATATCTATATATTTGCGATGATACTGATTCCAATAAGTGTGTTGCTGATGCTCACTTCGCTTATGAGCGAAGGGCTTCCTCTGCATATCCCTACCGCAATAGTCGATCTCGACAATACGGTGGAGACACGGGCCATTGTTCGCAATTTGAAATCGTCGCCGGAGGTGGAGATTACGCATAAGGTTTCCGATTATTCCGAGGCCGTGCAACTTATGAAAGAGGGTAAGATTTACGGATTTTTCGTAATACCCTACGACTTCACGCGCGACGCTATGGCCGGGAAAAGCGTACAGGTGTCGTATTACACCAACAGCACTTTCTACATACCGGGCTCGTTGCTTTATAAAAGTCTGAAAACTACTTCCACCCTTACTTCGGCTGCGGTAGTGAGCACCTACCTGATAAATGCCGGGGCTACGGAAATGCAGGTGCAGGCATTGTTGCAACCGGTGAAATTGCAGACCAATCAATTGTCCAACCCATGGACTCATTATTCCGTGTATGTGTCGAATTCTTTTGTGCCGTGCGCATTGGCTCTGATGATATTTCTTGTCACGGCTTTCAGCATATGTGCGGAAGAGAAACGTGGCACTTCACGCGAATGGCTTGCCACGTCGCATGGCTCGATGACGCTCGCCCTGATAGGGAAGTTGCTGCCTCATACCGTGATATTTTCGGCTGTAGGTCTGTTCATACAGGCATATATGTTTGGATTCCTGCATTATCCGATGAATTGCAGCGTATGGGTGATGATTCTTACGATGCTCATATTTGTTGTCGCCAATCAGGCACTTGCCGTTTTCATTTGCGGCATTGTCCCGAATTTGCGTTGGGCGTTGAGTATAAGTTGCCTGTTGGGGATGCTTTCGTTTTCTATAGGCGCGTTCTCTTTCCCGTTAGAACAGATGTATGGCGGTATCGCGATTTTTTCATACATAATACCATCTCGTTACTATTTCCTGATATACGCTGATCAAGCGCTTAACGGATTCCCGCTCTATTATTCGCGGTTCTATTTCGTGGCGCTGCTGGCTTTTATCCTTTTGCCTCTTTTTGTGGCTAAGCGTCTGAAAAAAGCGCAGCTCAATCCGGTGTATGTGCCTTGATAAATTTATAAAGATGAAGAAGGTTGGTAAATTCATAAACGATATTTTCCGGACAATATGCAATGAGTTTCGGTTGGTATTCAAGGATAAAGGGGTGATGATATTCCTTTTTGTCGTCCCGTTGATATATCCTGTAATTTATGCGTTAATCTACAATCCGGAACTCGACCGCGACGTTCCTGTCGTTGTGGTTGACCAAAGCCGCTCGTCGAAAAGCCGTGACCTTTGCCGTCGCATCGATGCTTCGGAAGCGGCGATGGTGGCAGGTTATGCCGCCGATATGGAGGAGGCCAAACGGTTTATGGCAGAAAAGAAAAGCTACGGCATCGTGCTTATCGACCGTGACTTCGACCGCAACATTGGAAGGGGGGAATCAGGGCAGGTGACGCTTTATTGCGATATGTCGCTGCTCATACGCTATAAATCGTTGCTTATGGCGCTGACAGAAGCGACGATGGACTTGGGCAGCGATATCCGGGTGGAGAAAGTGGCCATGCTGGGAGCTGCCGCGCCTTCAATTCCGGCTACTGTCGGGAGCGCGTATTATCCGCTTGGAAATCCGGAACAGGGATTTGCCACGTTCCTTCTGCCGGGGATAGTGATACTCGTTGTGCAGCAAACCATATTGCTTGCAATCTGCATGATGGGTGGGGCTGTTTATGAGCGGCGGCGCAGAAACGGTGGCATAGATCCGTTGGACACTATCGGCTCCGGGACAACAGCGAGGTTGTTTGGAAAAGCCGCTGTTTATTTTGTCCTTTATGTAATGCAGTTGTTCTATCTGATATATTTTGTACCTGCAATATTCAGCTATCCGCAAATGGGCAGCCTTTGGGAGGAATTCCTTATGTGCATACCTTATATGCTTGGCGTGATATTCTTGGGACTGACGTTGCAATTGTTGTCGCGGGAGCGGGAGACGGTGTTTTTGGTAATAGTTTTCACCTCTGTGCTGTTGTTGTTCCTGTCGGGTGTGCTTTGGCCTACTTTCGGGATGAACCGTTTCCTTCAATTCCTCGGAGGCTGTTTCCCGTCGACTTGGGCGATGCAGGCATTTGTGAGAATGAACGCCAATGGGGCCACGCTTTCCGATGTCAGCCACGAGTTTTATATGATGTGGTTGCTTGTAATCGTCTATTTTCTCACGGCTTTAATAGGCAACAAAGTGGCGGAATACAAATATCGCCACAAGGCGAGACTGTAACTGGCTTTGGAGGAGTTACGGAATTTTAGTACATTTGGATGATTAAAATTTTTAAATGAAAGTAACTGTAATTCAATCTGATATAGTGTGGCGCGACAAAGCTGCCAATTTGGAGAATATCGGCAAGATGATAGCCGGTTGCGGAACGACCGATTTGATTGTGCTGCCGGAAATGTTCTCTACAGGCTTTTGTATGGAAGCGGCGGTCATAGCCGAATCCGACTATGACGATGGTGAGGTGTTGCCTTGGATGCGCCGAATTGCGGAGGAGAAAAACGCGGCTGTCACGGGAAGCGTGGCTGTGAAGAGCGGAGAAATGTTTTTCAACCGGATGTATTTTGTTCAGCCGGATGGAATTGTTGCACATTACGACAAGCGGCATTTGTTCGGCTACAGCGGGGAGAACCTGCATTATTCACCCGGCAACAGGCGCAGGGTGATATGTTTCAGAGGCGTGAGAATATTGTTGCAGGTGTGCTACGATTTGCGTTTTCCGGTGTGGTCGCGCAACTGTGGCGATTACGACCTTGCCGTGTATGCGGCGAGTTGGCCGGTCAACCGTATTGCGGCGTGGGATTTGCTGTTGAGAGCCCGTGCGGTGGAAAACCAGTGTTATGTTGTCGGAGCAAATCGTGTGGGAGATGACCCTATATGCCGCTATCCGGGACATAGCGTGATAATTCATCCCTATGGAAATGTGATGTCCGAGTTGCGCGATGGCGAGACAGGGTGCATTACAGCCGATATTGACATGGAATGGCTTCGCGGATTCCGCGAGAAGTTCCCGGTACTGCATGATGCCGACCGCTTCCATATAGAGAAGTAGCCGGCATTTGCATCTTCCCGGATGCTTTTTCCAGTGAATTGGTGTGATTGGGTTCCGACTATTCAGCGTAAATTATGGAAACCTTGTTTCCGCCCATATTTACCATTATCGACTCTATGATTTTCCCGGATTTGTCTTTGCGGACGAGCTGCGAGCTTAAACTCTCTCCGTTTTTTGCCTGCATTAATACTTTATACCGTTTGTCGGCGAGCAGACCCTCGATTTTCTTTTTGATTGCTTCTGTGACCGACGATGCTATTATGTATATGCCGTTTATCTCGGCCGGCATTATGTCATCGCCGAACTCCCCCGCCATTTCTGCCATTTCCGATGACACATAAATCACTTTCGCGTCCGGCATGTCACAGATTTCCTTTATGATTTGGTTGCGTTGCGCGGTTGCCGGCATTGAAGAAAATGCAACCGCAAGTACAAGTAATATGGAAATTATACGTTTCATCAGCGTTGCTGTTTAATATTATTCTTAATGTTTGAATTCAAAATGCTGTCGGTTTCGGCGACAGCTGCCCGGCATCGCTCCGACAGAAGGGCATAGCTCTCGTTGACAGTCTCAAGCAATTTCTTTGCCTCGTGCGGATTGGTCACCACATATATGTTGCTGCTGCGCGGGCCTGTTTCCGGCTCCTGCAATTTCATCATGCATACAACCGCTATGAATATGGCTGCGGCATTTTCCACTGGTTCTGTATCACGCCGGCGACGTATCATATCAAGGCAGATGTTGCGTAAGGTGGCGACGCAATATGCCTCAGGCGAATCGTTCCTTGCTATCGTCATACGCCGCTCCCAGAACCTCGCGTATGCCTCCTGCACCGCATCCTCGGCATCTTCGGAATTGCCTGTCAACCGCAAGGCTATCCCGAAGAGTTTATGCCGGAATGGCATGAATATCGTTTTGAAAGTTTCCGCATCCATTTATATCATAGACGTGCGACTGTGCGTTTTGTTACAAATTTAGCAATTTTTTTGAGACAGGCATTCACTACAACGCAAACCGGCTTTCATTGAAAGTTTTGTTATGACGCGGGGTTGTTGTAACTTTGCGGCGAATTTCTATCAGAATGATTGACAACTCAATATTCGGAAATCTTACTGCCGAGTACCATACGCTCGGATGCAAATTGAATTTTGCAGAGACTTCGACCATCGGGAAGATGCTGTCGGAAAAAGGTGTACGTACTGTCGGAAAAGGCGAGATTCCCGACATTTGCGTAATCAACACCTGCACCGTCACCGAGCTTGCCAATAAGAAATGCCGTCAGGAAATACGCCGCATAGCGTCGAAATACCCTGATGCGGTGATTGCCGTGACCGGCTGCTACGCCCAGCTGAAAAGCGATGAGGTGGCTGCTATCGACGGCGTTGACATTGTGGCAGGCAACGACCAGAAAGGCGAGATTGCCGATTTCATAGAGCATTGGTTGGCGGAAAAACGCCAGATGGTGGAAATCACCCCACTGAAGGACATACGGAAATTCATACCATCCTGCTCTAAAGGCGACCGCACACGATATTTCCTGAAAGTGCAGGACGGTTGCGACTACTATTGCAGCTATTGCACCATCCCGCGGGCTCGCGGACGGAGCCGTAGCGGCAGGATAGACGACCTGATAAGCCAAGCGCGGCAGGTGGTGGCCGACGGCGGAAAGGAAATAGTGATTACCGGAGTCAACATAGGTGATTTCGGCAAAGGCACGGACGAAACTTTCTTCGACCTCGTAAAGGCGTTGGACGGCGTGGAGGGAATCGAGCGTTACCGCATCTCGTCGATAGAGCCGGATTTGCTTACCGACGGGATAATCGCTTTTACGGCACAGTCGAAACGGTTCATGCCGCATTTCCACATTCCTCTCCAATCGGGCAGCGACGCGATGCTGAAACTGATGCGCCGACATTACGACACAGCATTGTTTGCCCATAAGATAGACGAGATACACCGCCTGATGCCCGACGCTTTCATCGGGGTTGACCTCATCACAGGGATGCGCGGCGAGACGGATGAGCTGTTCGAGGAGTCGAAAGCGTTCATCGAGTCGCTCGACATAAGCCGTCTGCACGTTTTCACTTATTCCGAGCGTCCGGACACTATGGCATTGAGGATTCCATACATAGTAGACCAGCACACGAAGCATCTGCGCACCCGCCGGATGATGGAAGTCTCCGACCGGAAATGGAAGGAGTTTGCCGGGCGTTTCGTCGGGACGGTGCGCCCTGTGCTTTTCGAGCATACTTTTGACCGGCACGGAATGATGAAAGGATTCACCGACAACTACCTGCGTGTGGAAGTCCCTGCCGATAAGTCGTTGGTCAACAAGGTTGTCGGCGTGCGGCTCACGGGCTTTGCCGACGAGGAAGAACTGATGAAAGGAGAGTTGATATGAACAGACGTGTCAGAAACATTATGTATTCTCCGCTATGGCTCGGGCTGCACCTGCTTGCTATGTTGCCGTTCAGGGTGTTGTACATAATATCCGACCTGCTCTGTTTCGTTGCTGCCGACATCGTGGGATACCGCCGCCGTTTGGTTGAGGCCAACATACGCTCCTCTTTCCCTGAAAAATCGGAAAAAGAGATACGAAGGATAATAAAAGGATTCTACCGCCATTTTACCGACACATTCGTGGAGACGATAAAGCTGCTCCACGTGAGCGACAGTGAGATGCGCCGCCGCATAGTATTCGAGAACGTGGGGAAAGTAGATGAATACACCAAAGCCGGTAAGTCGATAGGCATCTATGCCGCGCATTATTGCAACTGGGAATGGCTTTCGTCGATAACTCTATGGGCTGACAATAAGGAAAGCATACATTACTCTCAGGTATATCGCCCGCTGCGCAACAAGTGGTTTGACTCGTTCTATTTCAATCTGCGCAAGCGTTTCCACTCCGATTCGCTGCCTAAGAACGGCGTTTTGCGGGCTTTGCTGGGCTACCGCCGTGGCGGATGCTTTGTCACCGGGTTCATTTCCGACCAGAAGCCGAGCCACAACGACGGACAGCACCATATACAATTTCTCGGACAGGAAACGCCGTTCATCACGGGCACAGAATTGCTGTTGCGCAAGCTCGATGCTGCGGTGATGTATTTCGACGTGCAGAAGATAAAACGCGGCTACTACAAGGTGGTGATGACCGACGTTGCCCCCTCGGCGGCCGCTTGCAAGGAATTTGAGATAA
>ULWB01037542.1_pt1 | contig 20497 bp, 20 predicted proteins | sample 1959891 | NCBI WGS metagenome assembly ULWB01 (sample SAMEA4835799, study PRJEB28245) | human gut metagenome | biome: gut microbiome; material: fecal sample | place: Denmark | collected 2008 | reverse complement strand
TTATTACAGAGGAAACAACAAAGTACAAAAGTTCTTTGATATAACCTTATCTGTAAAAAATCACTCCTAAACCCCAAAAGACTATTTGAGCCCTGTAAATGAAAGGATACAGAATCCGAAGAGGGAAGAAAAGCTAAAGAACACTGAGAAATACTGTAAAAATGCTGGTGCCGACAGAGAGACTTGAACTCCCGACCCACTGATTACAAATCAGTTGCTCTACCAACTGAGCTATGTCGGCGCTTATCGTGAAATTTTATATAAACGAAGGTTTTCGGAATGTCAATAAAAAATTTACAGCATCCTAATTTGTATAATATGTTTTCTACCCCTGCAACTGAACAACCTGTTTCGGATTGAAATATTTTCCGGACTGACATGTCTGCATCCGGCTTATTTTGTGGCGATATAACGGCTTTTGTGGCGATGCCGTGGTTTTGTAACGACTTTCGTAACGATGTAAAAGTCTGTGCCTGTCCACTTTACGGCATTATTGCCGAAGCGGCAAAATTATCTCAAATTCAGTTCCGCACCCAAGTTTGCTCCCGGCTCGGATTGTCCCTCCGTGCAGGCTGACAATTGTTTCAGCCAGTGACAACCCCAAGCCCAGACCTTTTTGATGTCTTGATTTTTCCGCCCGCCAGAAACGGTCAAAAATATGCGGCAAATCTTCTTCGCTTATGCCTATTCCGTTATCTTTTACAGTTATTTTGACGGAAGATGCAATTTTTTCCAGCGTTATGGCTATTTTTTTATTGTCTCCGGTATATTTTACCGCGTTGTCCAGCAAGATACCCAACAACTGGCGAATCATAACCTTATCAGCCGTCAGTTCAATATTGCCGGTTTGGCTTTTTAGTTCAAATGTTCCGGGCTGGCACAGTCCAGACATTGATTTTATGACTGATGCTGCCAGCCGGTTGACGGAAAACCGTTCATTATGCATTATTACTTTTGAATTATCGTAACGGGCAATGGCCAAAAGCCTGTCTACCATTTCGTTTATGTGCTGAATTTCGTCTTTAAGTTCTGCTATCACATCGGTCTGTTTGGGATTATATTCGAGAAGTTCGGCATACGAATACAGAATTGTCAGCGGCGTGCGCAATTCATGTGCCGCGTCGGATACAAACTGTTTTTGCTTTTGGTAGCTTTGCTCTATATATTTCATCGAACGAGAAACAAAAAAACTGCCGACCAAATAAGCTAATACAATTATAATTCCGGCCGCAGTCAGAGCTATCTTGATATAGGCCTTTGCATTTTTCCGCACCGGCGTATAATTGGCAAGGACAAAAACAGTCCCCTGCTGCGATGCGGACAACCGGATATCTTGCTTTATGACAATAAAATACCATTTCTGTTTACCGGCTTTCATATTTTCGTGATAGATTTTTCCTGGCTGATATGTTTTCGTCAGCAGCCTTTGTTCCAACTGGCGGGCGATAACATCGTTTCCCGGTTGTTCGGCGCGGATGATTTTGCCGTCCAGCAACCAGTAGGTAAAATTATGCAGAGACCGGATATCTGAATTGATTGTATGCGTCTCCGGACTTTCTCCGCCATGGCGGAAGTATTCCTGCGCTTCCCAAATTTCTTCTGCCAGATAATCATACAGGCTGTCCTGCAGAAGCTTTATCCCGTTATGGCGATATGCGGCATAACTTGCCGCAAAGCCTAAAAACAATATACAGGCAATCACTGCAGTATATTTGACAATCAAAGCCCGGCGTATTTTTTCTATCATGGTTCTATTTCCATTTTATAACCGATGTTTTTTACTACTTTTATCCGGATTTCAGGCAATAGTTTCAGGCTTTTGCGCAACATATAAATATGCGAATCCAGACTTTCCATATTCGTGTCCAGTTTATCACTCCAGATTTTTTCAAAAATAGCCGTACGGGTCAGAACATTATTCAGATTAACAAACAGCATTTCAAACAAATCAAACTCTTTTTTGCGCAGATGCACCTCCCTGCCCCGGCAATATACCGTGTGCAAGTCCCGGTTGATTTCGACAGCGCCCCGGGCATACACCCTGTCGACAAAAGGTTTGCTCTTGCGGCGGTCAACAGCGTTTATCCGGGCAACCAGCTCTTTTATCTTAAACGGCTTAACCATAAAATCGTCTGCGCCCGTATCCAAAGCGCGCACACAGTCTTCTACCTCTCCTTTTGCCGTCACAAAAATAATGCCGCCCTGAAAATTATATTTATTTCGCAGCAAGCGGCAGATTTCTACCCCGCTGATTTCCGGCAGCATCCAGTCCAGCAGCACAATATCATAGCTTGCGGACAGGCTTTCCTTTACCATAGCTGCAGCTTCTGCCCCATCCTGCGCCCAGTCCACGGTGCACCCTTCATATGCCAGCAGTTCGCTCGTTGCTTTGCCCAGTTTTACGTCATCCTCCACAAGCAAGATTTTCATGACAATCCTCTTTCATTATAATACGTTTTTTATGTTGCTGCAGCTTTCATCTGCTGTTACAGCGATTTTTATTACTGCCGCTTTATTCCTTCAGGACAGCGTAGTTGGTTGCGGACAATTTTTGCTGGCACGGGCAGACATCCGTCAGAACTGAGACACTTTTCGGCTCCGGCGTTTGCCTGTCTGCAAGCCTATCTTATTACTAATACGCAAAAAAAGTAAACCGGTTTATTGGTATTTATTTTAAAAATTTTCAGATTGATTTCAGTTTGGCTTTTAAATTCGGAAGAAAACCTATTCTTATCGGATGCAACTCTATCTTTACGGGAGAACACGATGAAACCTACAACCTTTTTTATTACGGCGGCAACGGCTGTCAGCATTTTGCTTATCTGCTGCTCTGAACAATGCGACCTGTTTCTGACCGGCTTGGTTTACCAAAACGGTTTTTATCTACACGAAAACTTATTTGTGGATGCAGCGGACACGTATGGAGAATATGCCATTTGCGCCTTATTTGCCGCCGTTTGCGGCATTTTCGCCCTGAAGCAAAAGTTCCGCACACTCATCAGCAACAAGTTAAACTTTATTAATGCCAAAACGATGTTGTTTTTATGCATTTCATTTTTCGGCTGGTGCACAGCTTTACCCTACGGTTTTAAAATATTTTTCCGGCGGGCAAGGCCTTATCAGACGGATATTTTCGCCGGTGACTGCACCTTTACCAATGCTTTTGTAAAATCCTTCTGTCCGGCCGGAGACTCCTTTATTTCCGGCCATACTTCCTTTGCTATGTGGCTGTTTGCCCTGGCGCTGGTTATGCCGCAGAGAATCCGCACACCCTCCATTACGGCAGCGGTTGGAATCGTCTTAACCATTGCAGCAAGCAGGATTTTAGGCGGCTACCATTTCCTTACTGACGTCTATTTTGCCATACTGCTTACAGGCTGCGGCATCTGGGCGACATACAAGACAATGTTTATTGCCGAAAACTGCGCAAACCCGCCTGAAACCGGAACCCCAGTATCACACACAACAACAAGACTGTATGAAAATAAATTATAAAAAAAACAAAAACCATCAGAAAGGACATTGATATGCCTGCTTTTAAGTCAAAAGCAATAAAAACGGAACTTTACCGTAAAGCCGTACACTTAAGTTCACTCTGGATGCCTCTGTTTATCTTTACCGCTCCGCGCAACTGGAGCATCCTGCTTTTTTTCACCCTGCTTGCCGCCAATTTGTTTGTTGAGTATGCGGCTTATCAACGAACGGCCGTTATCGGTATGCTGTTTAAAAAGATGTTTATCAAAACGCTGAGAAACCGGGAAATCAGCCATTCTACCTTTACGCCGAGCGGATCGGTTTATATTCTGGCTGCAGCGCTTGCCGTTTCAGTCTGCTTTGCACCAAAAGCGGCAGCTGCGGCCATGTGCGTTATGCTGATTGCCGATTCCAACGCTGCCCTGTGCGGCAGATTTTGGGGCAGTTTCCGTTTTTACAACGGTAAATCTCCGGAGGGAACACTTGCCTTTTTTATCAGCGCCCTAGGCATCATATCCTGCTTTTTTCCGGCATTACCGCCCGTAACAGCCTTTTTTATTGCATTAACTGCCACCGCTGCCGAATTTTTTGAAAAAGAGCTCCGAATCGATGACAACTTTACAATTCCGCTGGTTACCGGCTTTCTGCTCAATTTAATTTCATACTGAAACCAACGGCATAATGAACATCTCCCTATCTTAAGGACTATCCCAAATGACCAAAAATAATCTTAATCTCGGCTCTACGGCTTTTATTGCTCTGACCAGCGCCTATTTTGCCATTGCTTTGAACATCAAGTTTTGGCAGTTTGCCTGCGAAAAAATTGACATCAACAGTTTTTCCGTCCTGTTTTTTGCTCTCAGCCTGCCGTTTTTTATTTACGTTCCGTTGTTTTGGTTTTTCAGCCTGCTTGTCGTTCCCTGTATCGGCAAGCCTCTGATTATGCTGCTGATGGTTTTATCCGCGGCATCTGATTACGCCTTGCAAAACCTCGGCGTCGTCATTAACTCTGACATGATACGCAACATTGCCGAAACAACGCCGAGGGAAGCTGCCGATTTGATTACGCTCCACGCCGCTTTTTATATCCTGATTGTCGGCATTCTGCCTGCGGTTTTGGTATACCGTACACATATAGAATTTGCCTCGTTCGGCAAAGAAATCCGCCGCCGGCTGCTGCTGTTCATGCTCGGATTTTCCGTCGTCGGTGCCTTTGCCGCCGTTTCATACAAAGAATATGCCTCTTTCGGACGCAATAACAAACAGGTTCGCTATTATATCAATACATTCAATTATATTTACGCGGTCGGACGGTATTATAAACGTACTGCTGACGCCAAAAGGGAATTTGTCATTCTGGACAAGTCTCCGCAAACTATTCCCACTCAGGACGGAAAACCGCGGGTGATAGTCTTAATTGTCGGAGAAACGGCCAGAGCGCAAAACTTTTCCCTATACGGCTATAACAGGCAGACGAATCCATTGCTGGCACAAAACGGCGAAATTATTGCCTTTAAAGATGTCAGTTCCTGCGGGACGGCGACAGCGGTATCACTTCCCTGCATGTTTTCTAAACTGGGCAGAAAAGAATTTGACGTTACGGATGCCCAGTATATGCAAAACCTGCTGGATATTGCCAAAACTGCCGGATATGACGTTTTTTGGAAAGACAATGACGACGGCTGCAAAAAAGTCTGCGACAGAATCGGCAAAACCGATGCCAAACAAGACAATAAACAGCCTTATTGTTTCGGGAATTATTGCCATGACGAAATCCTGTTAGACGGATTGGAAAAACAGCTCCAAACCATAACCCGAAACACGGTTATCGTTTTGCACATGATGGGCAGCCACGGACCGACATACTATAAACGCTATCCCGACAAATTCAAACGTTTTACACCCGCCTGCGACACAGCCAGCCTACAGGACTGTTCGCGACAGCAGATTATCAATTCCTATGACAACACCATTGTCTATACCGACTATATTATCGCTTCCGTTATAGACATCCTCAAACGCCACAATAATCTGCAAAGCGGTATGCTTTATGTTTCCGACCACGGCGAATCGCTGGGAGAAAACAATCTTTACCTGCACGGCCTGCCCTACACCGTCGCACCGGAAGAGCAGAAAAAAGTACCGATGATTTTATGGCTGCCTGAACAGACGATGCACGCTATGAAAATTGACGGCTCATGCCTGAAAAAGCGAGCCGAGACGGTATCCTTTTCGCACGACAACTACTTTCATTCAGTCTTGCGCCTGCTTGCAATCAAGACATCGGCTTATGAAGAAAAAAACGACATTTTCCCATTATGCCTCCGACAGTAACGGCAGCAGCTGCCGCCAAGCGGTCTTGGGGCAAAGACTGACCTGATATACAGGCTGTGAACAAAGCTGCCTGACGGTGAAATCTGCTGATTGAAAAATAAGACAGACAGATTATATTGACCCGGCATACAGACAATTTTTCTGTCTGTCATAAGGAGTAAAATATGCGAAAATACTGGTTTGGCATAGATGAAAAAGTGCGTTTTGCCATTATGGCTTCGGTTAATATGGCTCTGCGTTTTATGATTTTCAGCGGGCTGGCACTGCTTTTTTCTCCGGAAAGATACCAGCTGCTTCTGGCGGCGACATGGTTTGTTTCGTCCTTTATTGCTTTTGCTTCTTATAAATTTCTGGTTTTTCCGGCAGAGGGAAACCATTTGCACCAATATGCAAAATCTCTGCTGATATGGATTTGCAGCTATTTCATCAACATTCTTATTTTAACCTTCCTGATTGAGCGGGAACACTGGGATCCTTACCTGGCACAAGCAACGGCGATATCCTTCCTGCTTATCGTCAATTATCTGTTATTTAAACATTTTGCATTCAAACCGCACCGGCCAAGCCTGCTGGCGAAAATTTACGATATCTTCGACTAAAAAGTATTGCAGGTTCTCAAAATTTATGCTAAAATTTATTTAATATGAATTGCACGGAGAACGGTTATGGAAAACGCCATCAGACACAATAAAACGCCGGAAGAACGCAAAGCGGCTCTGGAAGAAGCCTTAAGGCGGGTACGCCCGGTTGTTCTCGGACATAACGAGCCTGTCGGAAAACGGCTGGAGCAATTTGCCAACCGTCCCATTGACGAACAGACTAAAACCAGCGACAGAAAAAAAGCCTTAAAGCCTCTTTCTTTAGCGGAAATGGCAAAAAAAGGCACGGAATTGGAAAAAAAGGCCGAAAAAGCAGGGATTGACCTTAAGGGGCCGGGATTAGCCAAAGACATAGACGAGAAAAACAAAGAGAAGAAAAAAGAAAAAGAGAAAGATAAGGAAAAAGAACTGACACCGGAAAAACAGGAACAAAAGATGAAAGAAATGTTTTCCAAAGTCAGACTTCCCAGCGGCATGGAAATTCATCAGGAAGGACCGAGCTGGGTTTTGGTCAGCAAAGACGGCAAGCAGCGTACCGACGTAACAGATGTTATGAATACCATTGACAAATTCAACAGAAATGTTGATGCCGCCAATGAAGAAAACCGTATGCAGAATAATGTGCAAAACAGCGCTGACAGGGCTGTTGATGCAAGCCAGAAAGACCTTATGAAAAATGACGGGCTGCAAATCAATGAAATCAGCGGCAAAGCAACGATGATTGGCGATGCTCTGCCGATGGTTAAAGATATAGACGGCAATCAGGTTTTCAAACCGGAAGACGTTAAGGCCGTTGCCGAGACAGCTCTGGCTATTTCCGACGAAAAAATGAAGCTGGAGCGCCTTGCTGACCCGAAAGCTTTGGAGCAGATGAAAAAACGTGAAAAAGACAATGAAGACAAGGCCGAAGCCAGACGCAAGGCAATGATGCTTTACAACCAGCGCCATAACGGACGCGGAGGACGCGAACCGACAGCTTAGGCAGAGAATCCTTTTCTCCGATGGACATGAAAACCTGTACAATACAGGATTTGAAACATAATGCAAACAATCCAACAAAAAAAGACCGGCAATGCCGGTCTTTACGTGTTTTTGGCTTTAAGGCTACAATTAAGGTTGGCGTCAAATATAAGAGATTTCGTCTGTGTAGACGATTGCCGAAACGGGAACTCCGTTTTCATGGGCAAAAGCCTCAACTTTGGCGCCGGAATGGGCAATCAGACAAAGGACACTCACATCGTATCCCATTGCTTTCAGTTCCTCAATCTGCGCTCTCAATTCCTTGCCGGAACGGAAAGACTGCTTTACGATGATTACATCTTTTACGGGATTTTGCAAATCTTTCAATTTTTCATAATTTCCCGTAACTAATGTTTCGACCTGAAGGCTTAACGCGACCTCGTTGATGAGTTTTCCCAACGGGTTATGGTCGCAGGCTGGCTTGTACGAAGGGAAGAAAACGCAAGCATGCGGATTTTCTTTTACTTTCTTTACAACTGCCTGTACTGCCTGACTACGGAAGTGTTTGTCCTGAGACAATGCTTCCAAATTGATTTCTACACCTTTTTCACCTTTGGTTGCATAATGTGCAACTAAATTTTTTAATTCCATAATTGTAAAAATTAAAAATTTAACATAAAGTTATCATTGCTTGTCATAAATTGACAGAAGCAAAATCATTTGTCAAGTACTTTTTGCATAAAATACGGCAAATTTATATAAATGCCGTGAAATTGCCGGGTTTTATCAAAAAACGGGTTTTATAATAAAAAAGCAGGCCGGAAAACGGTTTGTTTTTTCCAGCCTGTTTTGAGTTTACGACAAAGCTTCCCTGCGTGCTTTTCGTAATCTCACAATCTTTAATCCTTAACGCTGTTAAGCGCCTCTTTATACCCTGACGTTAACCTTTGGAGTTACTCCGGTATAAGAACAATATTTTAGCCTGAGGACGGCTAAAACGCCATTTAATACGAAATAATTGTATGTAAATAATTCTTACTTTTTCGTTAATTAAGACACCACAAAAAACTGCACTGCACAAGCAAAAAAACGACTTATGACAAACTATTTTTATGTATTATTTTAAATGGTTGAAATGGTGATATAAACGTTTTTTCTACTTGTTTAAAACATTTATGACACTTCTGCCGGAAGAAGCAAAACAGATTGGCTGCAAGCAAACAAGCTTTTTACTTTTTTTCAAAAAATAAAAGGAACTTTCTCCTGCATACTGTAATAACTTCCCGGCGTGACTATTAAATGGTCATCTACTCTGACACCGATGGCTTTTAGCGCATGGACAACCTGTTTGGTCATTTCAATATCTGCATTTGACGGCGTGGCATTTCCGGACGGATGGTTGTGCGCCAAAATAATTGCCGCAGCGTTGTGATTCAAAGCTTTGGACACAATTTCACGCGGACTAATCATAACAGCATCAATTGTTCCCACCTGTTCAATATTTTGGGCTATGTATTTTCCGTGCTTGTTTAGATAAATAATCAGCAAATGTTCCTGTCCCGAATAGCCGATGCAGCTGCGGCAGTAATCGACAATCAGTTTTTTATTGGATAAAATCGGGGCATCTTTGTTTTCCAGATTTTCCCAACTGATTTTATTCGCGCAGGCATGAATAATGCCACACAGTATGGCAACACTCTCGCCTACACCTTCATTTTTGAGAAGGTTATCCAACGGAGCAGCCAATACGCTTGCCAAATTGGAATAGCGGCGCAACAATGCCTTGGCCAGAGGTTTGACATCCTTTCGGGGAATCGCATAAATCAAAATTAATTCCAGCAATTCATAATCGGCCATGGTTTTGCCCATATCGGCAACAAAACGGGCTTTTAAGCGTTGACGATGCCCGAAGTAATCCGGCACTTCTTTTGTTTCCTTTGTTTTCGGAGATTCGGATGCTTTCTTTTTAGTCACAGTCATATTTTTTTCCAAAGTCAAGTCCAATTCGGCCTTACAGCCTTTTTACGGCAGTTGGTAGCTGTTCAACCGGCTTATTTTGCCGCTTTCACAAGGTCATTTTTTGTACGGCGGCTTATCTAACCCTTTGGGCGAATAGGTAAACACTTCGCAGCCGTCCTTGGTAACGCCCAGCGAATGTTCAAACTGCGCAGACAAGGTTCGGTCGCGGGTTACGGCAGTCCAACCGTTGGAGAGAATCGTACCATCCGGCTTGCCGATATTAATCATCGGTTCAATCGTAAAGAACATCCCTTCCTTAATTACCGGGCCGGTACCCTTACGCCCGAAATGCAGAACATTCGGCTCATCGTGGAAAACCCGCCCCAAACCGTGGCCGCAGAACATTTCCACCACCGAATAACCGTATTTGTGCGCATATTCTTCTATTACCGCACCGATATCGCCGAAATGCGCACCGGGTTTTACAACATCAATACCGCGCATCAAACATTCATAAGTTACCTCACATAAACGCGTTGCTTTTAGTTTAGGTTTGCCGATGTAATACATACGCGACGTATCGCCGAACCAGCCGTCCAGAGTTACGGTTACGTCAATATTGACAATGTCGCCGTCGGCAAGCTTTCGGTCATCGGGAATGCCATGGCAGATGACATGGTTAATCGAGGTGCAGATTGTTTTCGGATAGCCGTGATATCCCAGACAGGAGGGAATCGCATTATGCGAAACGATAAATTCCCGGCACAGATTGTCCAGATGTTCCGTCGTTACGCCGGCATCAACAAAATCCGTAATATAATCCAGACATTCGGCAGCAAGTTTCCCGGCCCGACGCATTCCTTCAAAATCTTCCGGACGGTATAATTTTATGCCGTTTTCATCCGTTTTTATATCTTTTTCATCTATTTTAGCCAATTTTTTACTCCCATTGAATTTTGTTCTACTTTTGTTTATATGCTTTTTATTTAAAATTGCAATTTATTTTTTTATATTTTTACGGCAGTGATGTTTTTTCTCAAATGGAGCATATATGGTTATAAAGCCGCAAATATGGAGGATAAGATGGCACTTAAACTTATGCAGGGACTCTACAGTTTTGTATTGGTTTTGATTACGGCGCTGCTGGCCCGGTATTTTACCGAACAGGGCATGATTTCTTTTTACGATACGCTCGACATTCCGCCCGGAACGCCCGAAAACCATTACTTTTCTTATGCGTGGAGCGGAATTTACGTTTTGTTGTTTTTGAGCTTTTACATTGTGCTCAGGTCACGCAAGACTTTGGAACAGTTTGAAGATGCGAATGCCCTGTTTGTCAGTCAGCTGTTTTTGCAGATTTTATGGACATTCAGCTTTTTTTATATGGAACAGCTTACCGCGTCGGCGATTGTCATCGTCCTGCTGGATATCGTTACAGCGTTGATGATGCATACGTTTTTCTTTATCAACAGATGGGCGTTTGCGTTGACGGTTCCGTATCTTTTATGGCTGCTTTTCGCTACATACCTGAATATCTTCGTCGTTATGCTGAACTAGGTCAGTTTTTGCAAAAAACAAAAGAATCGGTTTCCCTGTTAAATTTAAACTGGACATCAGCAAAAAACCGCTGTAGTTTTATGCGGTTAAAAGTTTAATTTAATTTTTGGGAAGAAAAAAACAATGACGACCAGCGTTAATCAAATAAGAAAAACTTTCTTGGATTATTTTGCGAAGAACGGACACAAAATCGTGCCGGCATCTTCGCTTGTTCCTGACAATGACCCGACTCTGATGTTTACAAATTCAGGCATGGTACAGTTCAAAAACATTTTGGCAGGCAACGAAACCAGAGATTATACGCGAGCCGCAACTTCCCAAAAAAGCGTACGCGCAGGCGGCAAGCACAATGATTTGGACAGCGTCGGCTATGATGTGCGCCACCATACGTTTTTTGAAATGCTCGGCAACTTCTCGTTCGGCGATTATTTTAAGGAAGAGGCAATTTATTATGCCTGGGAACTGCTGACGAAAGAATTTATGATTCCGAAAGAAAAGCTGGCGGTTACGATTTTCCATACCGACGACGAGGCTTATGACATCTGGAAGAAAGTATCGGCGCTGCCCGACGAGCGGATTATCCGCATTGCCACCAAAGACAACTTCTGGCAGATGGGCGACACCGGCCCCTGCGGTCCCTGCTCGGAGATTTTTTACGACCACGGACCGGAAGTCTGGGGCGGGCTGCCGGGAACACCGGAAGAAGACGGCGACCGTTTTATTGAGATTTGGAATCTGGTGTTTGACCAATTTGAAGATTTGCCGGACGGTTCCAGAATTAATCTGAAAAAGCCGTCTATTGATACTGGTATGGGGCTGGAGCGAATCGCCGCCATTCTGCAGGGTGTGCATTCCAATTTTGATATTGACACGTTCCAGCATCTGATTAAGGCGATTGCGGATATGGCCAACACCGACCCGAAAGGACCGCTACAGGCATCGCACAACGTGATTGCCGACCACCTGCGGGCAATGAGCTTTTTGATTGCCGACGGCGTACTGCCTTCCAACGAAGGACGCGGTTATGTTCTGCGGCGGATTATGCGGCGGGCGATGCGCCATGTTTATATGCTCGGAGTAAAAGAGCCGATGATTTACAAGCTGCTGCCGGTTTTGCAGAAAGAAATGGGCGAGGCCTATCCGGAACTTTACCGCTTTGATAAACTGATTACGGAAACCATCAAGGCAGAAGAAACCCGTTTCGGCAAGACGCTGGACAAAGGCATGCGCCTGCTGGACGACGAAACCTCGCAGCTAACCAAAGGCGACACGCTCAACGGCGAAACGGCATTTAAACTGTATGATACCTATGGCTTCCCGCTTGATTTGACGCAAGATGCGTTAAAAGGCAAAGGAATTGAAGTTGACGTTGCCGGGTTTGATGCAGCAATGGCCAAGCAGAAAGAAGAAGCACGCAAGAACTGGGCCGGGTCGGGCGATGCCGGCACCGAAAAAATTTGGTTCGAAGTTAAAGAAAAAATCGGCGGAACAGAATTTTTAGGCTATAAGACGACCAAGAGCGACGGCATTGTCAAGGCTTTGGTTCAGGACGGCAAAGAAGTTGACAGTGTGAAAAGCGGCGAATTTTATCTGGTTGCCAACCAGACGCCTTTTTACGGCGAATGCGGCGGACAGGTCGGCGATACCGGCATTATCTGCGGCAAAAGCTTCAAAGCGGAAGTTTATGACACCAAGCGTAAGCTGGATACGGTTTTCGTTCATTGTTGCCGCATGATTGAAGGCAAAGTTAAAGTTGAAGACTTTGCATCTTTTGAAGTCAACGAAACGAATCGGAAACAGATTTGCGCTAACCATTCGGTTACGCATTTGGTACACAAAGCGTTGCGGACGATTTTAGGCGAACATGTTACGCAAAAAGGATCGCTGGTTGCGGCGGACAGAATGCGGTTTGACATTTCACACCCGAAGCAAATCACCGCAGACGAACTAAAGCTGGCCGAAGATATGGTTAATGCGGCCATCCGTGCCAATTATCATGTCAACACGGTATTGATGAATCAGGATGAAGCCGTTAAAACCGGCGCAATGGCATTGTTCGGCGAAAAATACGGCGAAGAGGTTCGCGTGGTTACGATGGAAAAAGACGGAGAAGTTTATTCGCGCGAGCTGTGCGGCGGAACGCACGTTTGCGACACCGGAGAAATCGGCTATTTCAACATCATTTCCGAATCTGCGGTATCGGCCGGCGTACGGCGTATTGAATGCGTTACCGGCAAAGGCGCGGAAGAATATGTCGATGCGATGGAAGATAAACTGCATTGTGCCTGCAACACGCTGAAAACCAACATCAACGATTTGGAAGCACGTATCGGCAACCTGCTGGAAGAAAAGAAAAAGCTGGAAGCGGAAGTGTTTAACCTCAAGAAAACGCTGGCCAGCGGCGGTGCGGCAAAGAGCAGCGAAACGGAAGTTGTCAACGGCGTGAAATTTATCGGCAAGGTTATCCCGGACGTTCATCCGAAGGAATTGAAAGCCTTTATTGACGAGATGAGCCAAAACATCGGTTCGGGCGTTATGGTTCTGGCAACCGATAAAGATGGCAAGGCATCTATTGTCGTTGGGGTTACCAAAGACCTGACAAACAAATATTCTGCGGTTGACCTGGTGCGAATTGCCTCGGCAGCAGTCGGCGGACAAGGCGGCGGCGGCAGACCGGACATGGCTCAGGCGGGAGGCCCTGATGCCAGCAAATTGCAACAGGCTTTTGAAGAAGTCAAAAAGGCTATTTAAACGGTTAACAAGCGGGGAAGGCGCCAATGTCGGCGCTTTTTCCGGATATTCGGCGTGGCAATAATTTACAGCCATGAATGCCCAAGAAGGTTAAACAACATGAAAATCGGAATAAGAAAACCGTCGCTAAAAAAGATGATTGCGGCACGTATTTCGCCGAAGCGTTTTATACGGCACAATCTTGGAATAAAAGCTCCGCGCGGCTGGGGCTGGCTGACCAATCCGAAAAAAGCACTTTATAACCGAATTTACAATCGAACGACGATTGATATTTTTTCGGTTTTAAAGAAATTGTTTAAGTAATGACACGCAAATCAGCTCGTGAAAAGCGCCCTTCAAAGGGCGCTTCGGAACAAAGTACCTGTTGCTATATCAAATTGTGCGCCAATTCCGCCTCGGTATTTGACTTTTCTATGATTTGATGCAGTTCTTGATTATTTTTTCCAGTCAATGCAGCCAGAGCCTGCATATATTCTTGATTTTCTATTTTGATTTCCGGATAATTAAACAAAGCAAATGCTTTTATTTTTGCTTCTTTGTTAAATTTTTTCTCTTCAGCATATCTCATTCCTTGAGGACGCATATTTATATATACCCCGCTCCTATTGTATTTCCACATAGAATCGGTGGCAAAATCGGTTGTCCAACTATACGGACTTAATAAATTCCACCATGATACCGTATTTATTTTAGATTTTATCTGACTAACAGCATCTTCATAACCACGAGCTTTTGCCATTACTATCAATGCTGACGAGCCTCTGTCTATATCTACGGTACACGGCGTTGTTGTACAAACCAACGCACCATTAGCATAAATATTGATATTTTTAACGTTCGAGTCAAATGTCAGCTGTTGTGTCGAACCACTAAAAATAGTTCCGCACGCGGTCAAGACCAATACGGACAATAACACCGATTTTTTCATATTTGCATCCTTTTATTCAGTTCAAACAAAAAACCCGCTTTAGAAAGCTAAAGGCGGGCGGATGCTAGAAAACCGTATACAAGTTAAGACGGCTCGGCTTATTGGGGCAGAGCCTTATTCACCGACATCCACCCCATACGGAGGTATGACGTCGGCACTATTTTTAAAGTCGTGTGCGCACGACTAACTTGTATTTATAAAGGGTTTTCTAGGCCCTCGGATTTATCCTTTTCTAGAGAACAAATCCTATTTTGAGGTTAGTTTATTTTTTTGAATTAAGCAAGAAAATTATTGCAAAACAGGATAATTTCCGGCATTTTGAAAAAATCCCGTAAAAATGCGGAAATATCCGGCTATTGTAACCAAAAGATATAAGTTGCCAAAGCCTATATGATAAAGAAAGGATAAGAAAATGGCATTTTGTTTTAATCACTTCAATTTTAACGTTACGAATCTGGAAACAAGCCTTGCCTTTTATGAGAAAGCACTGGGGTTAAAAGAAAACGGACGGATTGAGGCCGAAGACGGCTCTTATGTCATCGTTTATCTCAGCGACGGCAAAACCGGATTCCGGCTGGAACTGACCTGGCTGAAAGACCATCCGCAGAAATATGATTTGGGCGAGTGCGAATTTCACTTGGCAATAACGGCAGACAATTATCAGGAAGCATTGAAATTTCATCAGAAAAACGGCTGGGTTTGTTTTGTCAACGAGGCGATGGGAATTTATTTCATTGAGGATCCGGACGGTTATTGGATTGAAATTCTGCCGCCGCAAAAATAAATCGCAGCATAAATTCCGGAGGCTTTCCCTTGACGTCTGAAAATACAGAAAAAGCGGGGGCATTCCCCGCTCTATTTTTTCTGCTCCAATTGACATCAGCATACTAAAAGAAATAATATCGGATGCCGACGGTGAATTCCTGAATATTCTTCTTAAACGTATCGTCTTCCGGGAATACATAACGGTACATAGCGCGGATACCAATGTTATCGGTCGGGTTAAACTGTGCACCGAAACCGGCACGATAGGCGGTGCCTTCAAAATCTTCCATTTTTTTGTTCAGGTTACCGCCGTCCAATGTATATTTACCATATCCCACGGTCGTTAACAGCTCTACTACGCCGAGATTCAACGTATCTGAAACCAAATCTATGCCGTATGCCGCAGGTTTTGTTTTGCTGCCGCCGAAAGCATCGGTTGACGCATACTGCTGATAATATCCTTCTACGGATAAAAAGCCTAAAACTTTTACGCCGGCACTGACTGCGCCGCCGTTCAAGCTGTCAATATCGCCAAATCCGTTCGGCGTGGCGGAAACATAATCCAATCCAACATGAGGCGAAATAATAAAAGCATGGGCATTAAACGAAATCAGCATAGCGACAAGCGCCAAATATATTTTTTTCATTACAAGTTCCTTTTAACAGTTAATATATATTATATTTTTTCTTAGAAGAGCGGCAATTAAGACAACTCTTTTATTACAATGTCCCGGGAAGCCGCATCGTAAACGATTCCCAGTTTTCCCTTGCGAAATTCTTCGGCCGTTTTGCCAAAGACTTCATAACGCCAGCCTTTGAGAATCTGATTTTTAGCTTTTGGATTTTTGATGTATTCGCGCAGATTCTTTTCCGACGTTATCAATCGCGATACGACACCGCAGTCGTTACTTTTTATCTTCAGCAAAAGTTTCAGGACTTCACAAAGGGAATGCTGACTTGGCGGCAGAGTAACATCGCGTTCACGGTCTACACGTCCCAGCGTGCGGTCAAATTTGTCTTCGGTCAGCGATGCCAGAATTTCCGTCATTTCTTTAGCAAGGCGGCTTTTGGCAACATCCGGACGCACCCCGCGAACCCTTTTCATCTCTTCCATATCTTTCGGGAAGGCTGTCGCAATGTTTACCAGCGTTTCATCCTTGATAATATTCTGTCGGGAAACGTTGCGTTCTATCGCCATTTTTTCACGCCATTCCGCCAAAGCTTTCAACGCATTCAAGAATGACAAAGAGTGCCCATTGTGACGAATCCGCAGCCAAGCGTTTTCCGGATTTTGTTCATAATGCGCCGTATCGGCAAAATCTTCCATTTCTTCCGCAATCCAGCTTTCCCGTTTATTTTCTTTCAGATACGAGGCAATTTCGTTATAACATTTAATCAGATGCGTTACATCGCCCGCGGCATATTCCAACTGCTCGGCACTCAGCGGGCGCAGCTGCCAGTTGGTCAAACGGCAGGATTTATCCAGATCCACCCCGCAGTAGGCTCTAACCAGATTTTCATAACTGACACATTCGCCCAAACCGCAGGCCTGCGCCGCTATCTGGGTGTCAAAAACCGGCGTCGGCACCGCACCGGAAAGGTTGTACAGAATCTCAATATCCTGACGGCCGGAATGGAAAACTTTCAGCACTTTTTTATTTTGCAACAGGGCAAAGAAATCGCCGAAGTCCATATTTTCTGCCAACGGGTCTATCAAAAAAGCGCCGTCTTCATAACCGACCTGAATCAGGCAGGGAATGGGGAAAAATGTCTTTTCACGGATAAATTCGCAATCTATGGCTATAACTTTTTGTTTTTTTAATATCTTACAGGCGTCCTGCAGTTCTTGTGTCTTATCTATTAAATTCATTTGGGCGTTCCCTTGTCTTTTGGTTGCAGTTTACGGGGGATTGTTTAAGATTTTTTTAATTTTAGCTTGCATTTATGCCAATTTGGGATAAAAATGGCGGCATTGACGTTGAAACAATTTTTCAGGGGTACTTATGATTGAATACAGAACTCATACCTGCGGCGAACTGAGAACCGCCAACGCAGGCCAAAAGGTCAAGCTTTCGGGCTGGATTCACCGCAAACGCAATTTAGGCAATCTGTGCTTTGTCGATTTGCGCGACCACTACGGCATTACCCAGTGCGTAGTTGACAGCTCCAGCGATTTGTTTAAGAAGCTGGAAGATATCCGGGTGGAAAGCGTCATTACCGTTGACGGCGAGGTTGTGATGCGCGAGAGCGTCAATAAAAACATGCCGACCGGCGACATTGAGGTAAAAGTCAGCGATGTCGTTCTGCATTCCATGGCCGACGTTCTGCCGATACAGGTTTTCGGGGAAGACAACTCGCCGGAAGAGCTGCGCCTGAAGTATCGTTTTCTGGATTTGCGGCGCGAGAAAATCCACAACAATATCATTCTGCGCTGCAAAGTTATCAAACGCATGCGCGAGTTAATGAACGAGCAGGGTTTTCTGGAATATCAGACGCCGATTTTGACGGCTTCATCTCCGGAGGGCGCACGCGACTTTCTGGTTCCATCCCGCTTAAATCCGGGAAAGTTTTATGCTTTGCCGCAATCGCCGCAGCAATTTAAACAGCTGTTGATGGTTTCGGGCTTTGACAAATATTTTCAGATTGCACCGTGTTTCCGCGATGAAGATCCGCGTGCCGACCGCAGCCCAGGCGAATTTTACCAGCTGGATATGGAAATGTCTTTTGCCACGCAGGATGATGTGTTTGCGGTAATGGAAAAGACTATGGGTTCTATTTTCAACGAATTCGGCGAAGGAAAAAAAGTTGACCAGGCGCCGTTTCAGCGTATTGCTTTTAAAGACGCCATGCTGAAATACGGCTCCGACAAGCCGGATTTACGCAATCCGCTGGTTATTCAGGATGCAACCGCTTTCTTCAACAATTCCGGGTTCGGCGTTTATGATGGCAAGGCAGCCAACGGCGAGGGATTGCGTGCCATTGTTATCCCCGGCGCAGGAGAGAAACCGCGTTCGTTCTTTGACAAGCTGGACGGTTTTGCCAAAGAAGAAGGGTTCGGCGGAATGGCGTATGTTGCGTTGTCGGCAAACGGCGCCAAGGGCATTGCCAAATTTTTCTCTGAAGAAAAAATGGCTGAACTTAAAAATATGTTTGGGGTTAAGGACGGTGATGCGGTTGTCTTTATGGGCGGCAATAAAAAACTTATCAGCAAATTTGCAGGAAAAGTCCGCACAAAACTCGGTGAAGAGCTGGATTTGATTGAGAAAGACGCGTTTCGCATCTGCTGGATTGTCGATTTTCCGTTTTACGAGGAAAACGAAGAAACAGGCGCAGTTGAATTTTCGCACAATCCGTTTTCCATGCCACAGGGCGGAATGGACGCGCTGCTGAACAAGAATCCGTTTGAGATACTGGCTTATCAGTACGACATGGTCTGCAACGGCGTGGAATTGGCTTCCGGCGCAGTCCGAAACCACAAACCGGAAATCATGTACAAGGCATTTGAGCTGGCGGGATATGACCACAGCGTCGTGGACAACAAATTCGGCGGTATGATTAACGCATTCAAGTACGGCGCGCCGCCGCACGCAGGATGCGCTCCGGGGATTGACCGCACGGTCATGCTGCTTTTGGACGAACCGATTATCCGCGATGTCATCCTGTTCCCGTTAAACGGCAAAGCGCAGGATTTGCTGATGCAGGCGCCGAATACGGTTTCCGAGCAGCAGTTGAAAGACTTGCATCTGGATATCAAGTCCGACGCATTGGCCTAATATAGCAGACGGCGGCAACCAGATGGCTGCCGCCTTTTCTTTTCTCAGGTGTTTAAAATGCGCTACGGCTTCTCTCCGGAAACATATATAGCAAAAGTCTCCGCGGTGGTTATTTGGTTCTGTTTCACTGCCTTTTCTTTATATATTGCCCCGTTTCATGAAATATGGGCTGACGAAGTTCAGGCTTTTTTGATTGCACGCGATGCCAGTTTCAGCGAAATTTTGACAGTTATCCCGCATCAGGAGGGGCAGCCGGTATTATGGCATTTACTGCTGAAATTGCTTATTGCCATATTTGGCGAAGAATTAAACATTACCTATGTTTCAATTGCGGTTATATCCATAACGGTCGGTATATTTTTATTCTGCTGTTGGGTTCCATTGATTTATAAAATACTGTTGCCGTTCGGGCATTATTTCCTTTACCAGTACAATATCATTTCACGCAACTACTGTCTGGCATATCTGGCAATGGTTTTGCTTGCCGTGCTTTATGAAAAGAGGCATCGGTATATTTGGAGATATGCACTATCATTGCTGCTGTTTGCAGAATCTGCCGCTTTTTTGGCACCAGTTGCCGCTGTTCTCGGGCTGTTTTGGTTTTCGGAAGCCTATCGGCAGACTTCGGGAAAGCCGTTTCAATATATTGCCCCTATGTGTCTGTTGGGCGGATGCGGCTTGCTTATGCTATGGCAGATCCTGCCGGTCAATATGGTGCAGTACAATATGCGAATCGAGCATATTGAAAATTATCCATACAATGTGCTGGCTCATTTTCCCGAAGCATTTTTTGCCGGTGAAAATACGATGCTGAATCTGACTTTTTTGTTTATCACCGCTTTTTATGCGGTAAAAACGGCAATGAGCACATCTTTTTATGTTAATATGCGGAATAATTTGCCGGTCGTATTGCGTTTTACAACAGTTTGGAGCGTTTTCATTGCCGCTTATTTTGCTGTCCGCCCGATGTACTATCACCAAGGGCTTATATGGGGACTTTTTCTCTGTTCGGTTTATATGTTTTTTCCGAACTATGCCCAAAGCAGAAAGCATTATTTGTTTCTGGCATGTGCCGTTATGCAGATATACTGGAGTGCCGTTTCTGCCGATTATGAGATAAAACACCCCTACTCTTCGCAGAATCAGGTTTTGGGAATGCTGGCCAAACATAACGTTTTCGAAAATCCCGAAGCAAAAGTTCAGGCTGTCGGCTTTCACACTCTGCCTCTGCAATTAATTCTCGGCAGAGATAAATTATATATTGCAGACAAAGCTCCGATGTACTGGCTCTGGACCGAAGAAGACATGGCCGTTAAAGGCGACAATATGCAGGAGCTTATTGACCGCCATCATGATATTGCCGTTATAGACGAAGACGATGCTGCGGGAGCCGATTT
>ULWB01045027.1_pt1 | contig 20741 bp, 17 predicted proteins | sample 1959891 | NCBI WGS metagenome assembly ULWB01 (sample SAMEA4835799, study PRJEB28245) | human gut metagenome | biome: gut microbiome; material: fecal sample | place: Denmark | collected 2008 | reverse complement strand
GAGACGGATAGCAATGGAATTATATGTCATTGCATTCAGCCTTTTCTTCTATTACAAAGCAAGTGGATGGTGTACAGTCCTGCTAATTGCGAGGACGTTAATAGATTATTACCTTGTACGCGCAATGGATGATTCTCCAGATCCGCGGTTGCGTAAGATGTTACTTGTCATATCTATTGTTTCTGCCATAGGCATACTTGCATATTTTAAATATGCCAATTTCTTGATATATAATTTGTCGGCCATTATAAAAGGTAATTTCCAGCCGCTTGACATAATACTGCCTGTCGGAATTTCTTTTTATACATTCCAGTCGATAAGCTACACTGTCGATGTCTACAAGCGGAAGGCGCAAAAAGCTAATTCACTATTAGATTATTTATTTTATCTGTCGTTTTTCCCATACGTGGCAGCCGGACCTATTATGCGTGCTTCTACATTTCTCCCGCAAATATACACGCCTAAGAGAATTACAGACGATTCTGTTTTCAGCGGATTATGGCTTGTGATGACAGGACTTGTTAAAAAAGCTGTCATTGCCGATTATATAGCCCAATATAATGATATGGTGTTTTCAAATCCATCCGGCTATAGCGGCTTTGAATGCATGATGGGTGTGCTTGGCTACTCCGTTCAAATTTTCTGTGATTTCTCAGGATATTCCGACATTGCGATAGGAATAGCGCGTATCATGGGCTTTGATTTGGGTATAAATTTCCGCTCGCCTTACAAATCATTAAATATCACAGATTTCTGGCACAGATGGCATATATCTTTGTCGACATGGTTAAGGGACTATGTGTATATACCTCTTGGCGGAAACCGCAAAGGAAAAGTCAGGACTTATATGAATCTGATGTTGACAATGCTGATAGGCGGAATATGGCATGGGGCAGGATGGTGCTTTGTTTTGTGGGGCGGGATGCATGGTTTGGGACTTATTGTGCATAAAGCGTTTTCTTCGCGTGTCAGACACTCCGCAAATATGTTGTACAAATTATTGTCGTGGGCGGTTACGTTCATTTTTGTAACATTGCTTTGGGTATTTTTCAGATCCGGGAATTTTTCAATCGCATTGAATATGTTCGGAAAAATATTCACAGATATGAATATTGAGATGGTGTTACCATATATATCGGCACGTATGGAGTGGTTCATTATGTTGTCGGTTTCATTTGCAGCTATTTTTGCTCCGGTAAGATTTTATAGTTTTATTGAAACTAAATTCATCTCCTCCCGCTTATGGATTAAAATAATTGTATTTGCGGCTGTGGTACAATTGATTCTTGAATTTTCGGGAGCATATGTCTCACCATTTATATATTTCCAATTTTAAATCGACTATACTATTTTTATAAAATAAGGCAGCATCCCGGTATAACTTCCAAACAAGCTTGGTGATTCAACTCGGATTTGCATTATCTTTGCAATATGAAATCATATCTGCAAATAGAGAATCTTTCGAAATCGTTTGGCGACAGGTTGTTGTTTGGCGATGTTACATTAGGCATATTTGAAGGCGATAAGGTTGGACTTATCGCAAAGAATGGTAACGGTAAAACCACCTTGCTCCGTATAATAGCCGGAGAAGAGCCATACGATTCTGGCAATATTGTTTTTCGTAACGATTTAAAAATAGCATATCTGAAACAATTGCCTGCGTTTGCTCCCGATATGACGGTGATGGAAGCTTGTCTTTCAGCACAAGATGAGGTAACGGATGCTATCAGACAGTATGAAAAGGCAGTTGCGAAAGCTGACGCAAAAGAAATAGACGCTGCTATGCGTATGATGGATGCTGTAGGCGGATGGGATTACGAAGATAAGATAAAGCAGATTTTATATCAGTTGAAAATAACTGATATGAACCAACCTGTTGGAGAATTGTCCGGAGGACAAGTAAAGAGGGTAGCTTTGGCAAAAGCCATAATAGGAGAACCGGAGTTTTTCATACTCGATGAGCCTACTAATCATTTGGATGTGGAAATGATTGAATGGTTAGAAGAATATCTCAAGCGTAGCAGAATGACATTACTTATGGTTACTCACGACCGTTCTTTTCTTGACCGTGTATGCAATAAAATCATAGAAATAGACGATCGTCAGATATATTCATACAATGGAAATTACGACTATTATCTTGAAAAGAGGGAAGAACGGATAAATTCTCAGAATGCGGAATTGGCGAAAGTCAAGAATCTGCTTCGCACGGAACTTGACTGGATACGTCGGCAACCGCAATCTCGCGGGACGAAAGCAAAATACCGTATCGATGCGTTCTATGATTTGAAGGAACGTTCTACTTTTAAACGTGATGATTCCACAATTAACCTAAACGTAAATTCCTCATACATTGGCAATAAAATCTTTGAAGCTAAAGATGTTTGTAAAAAATATGACAACCGTATCATTCTCGACAATTTCAGTTATACGTTTGCGCGTTATGAGAAATTGGGGATAATAGGCAATAATGGTGTCGGAAAATCAACATTCATAAAACTGTTATTAGGACTCGAGCCTGTCGATAGTGGCCGTTTCGATGTAGGAGAGACGGTGAAATTCGGTTATTACAGTCAAGAAGGGATACAATTTAACGAGAATGAGAAAGTAATAGACGCTGTAAGAAAAATTGCCGAAGTTGTCTGTTTTGACGAAAAGACAAAATATACCGCGTCGCAGTTTTTGCAATTGTTCTTGTTTTCTCCATCAGCCCAGCAAGACTATATAGCCAAGTTAAGTGGAGGGGAGAAGCGGAGACTTTATTTGGCCACAGTATTGATGCGCAAACCTAATTTCTTGATATTAGACGAGCCCACCAACGATTTGGATATTGTCACATTAGGAATATTGGAAGATTACTTGCAAAAGTTTAAGGGCTGTGTGATAATTGTTTCGCATGACCGCTTTTTTATGGACAGGACGGTCGATCATTTGTTCGTTTTTGAAGGAGATGGGCGGATAAAAGATTTTCCGGGCAACTATTCTGATTATAGGGAGTGGAAACAAGCTCACAAGGAAAAATCGTCAAATGAGGATAAGCGTGTTTCTGAGAAACGGGCAGTAGAAAAACGGCAGAACCAGAACAAACTTACGTTTAAAGAGCGGAAAGAATTTGAGATGTTGTCAGCAGAAATAGAATCCCTTGAAGATGAGAAAAAACAGCTTGAGGCAGATTTGTCGTCCGGATTGATTGCTGATTACGAACAGATAACGATGAAATCGAATCGTATTTCTGAAATAATAAATCTGCTTGACGAAAAAGAAATGCGATGGCTTGAATTGTCGGAAAAAGAATAATCGGTTATAATATTTTTTGCATTACCGCCACATCCCGAAACGTTTTCCCCACTCGTAGCCAATCTTTTAATATGCCGGAGCGGGTAAAACCGAGTTTTTCAAAAAGATTAATGCTCGTTAAGTTATCAGTTGCGATATCGGCTATTATTTGGTGTATCCCAAGAAAATCTTTGGCATAACTTATAATTGTCATCGCGGCTTCATAACCATATCCGCAACCTGCATATTCTGGTGATATAAGAATCCCGATATGCACACGTGAATGGAATGGATTGAAATCGAACATATCAACCATTCCGATTGCCGTGTTTGTCGTTTTCTCGACAACCATCAGTCTGAGTTGCATATCCTTGAAAATGTCCGCGGAATAATTTTTAATATATTCGCATATCTGGCGTTTGGAATACGGTGCCATCGTAGAGCCATATTGCCAAATGTCCGGATTGTTTTCCCATTGAAAAATGACGTCGAGATCCGTTGGCTCTACTGCTCGTAACGTAATATGCGTGTTTTCTAATAATTTCATTTTGATTTCTTGAAGCTGTCGGTAAATAGAGTGCGGTTTATAATGGAACGTCCTAATGTAACTTCATCCGTATATTCTATTTCGTTGCCTATGGCTACACCTCGCGCAAGGATTGTGATTTTCACATCGTAGGGCGATAATTTCCTGAAAATGTAGAAGTTAGTTGTGTCGCCCTCCATAGTCGCGCTCAACGCTAAAATCACTTCTTTTATGCCACCTTGTGTTACCCGTTCTACAAGGCTGTCAATTTCAATGTCTTGCGGGCCTATGCCATCCATTGGAGAAATGAGTCCACCCAACACGTGGTACAATCCATTGAATTGATGTGTACCTTCGATAATCATTACATCCTTGACGTTTTCCACCACACAGATTGTCGAGGAATCCCGCGAGGAATTACCGCAAATAGGGCATATGTCAGATTCTGATATGTTGTGGCATACTTTACAATATCTGATTTCTTTGCGTAATTTGATGATGGATTCGCCTAAAGAGACGGCAACATCTTCATTTTCACGCAACAGATGCAGTATCAGACGCAATGACGTTTTTCTTCCGATTCCCGGCAATTTTGCCAATTCGGAAACGGCATTCTCAAGCAGTGTGGAAGCAAATTCCTTTTCCATAATGCAAATTTACGGCTAAAAAATTTATGGTTCTGCGAATTTGTTGTATTTTTGAATAAATTCTTGGAATAATATGGTTATTAAAGATGCAAAATTCATTATAAGCAACAGTGACGTGCGGAAATGTCCTGATGGCAATATCCCGGAATATGCATTCATCGGCCGGTCGAATGTCGGCAAGTCTTCATTGATTAATATGCTGACAGAAAGGAAAAATCTTGCAAAAACTTCCGCTACTCCGGGTAAGACGATGCTTATCAATCATTTTCTAATAAATAATGAGTGGTATATTGTAGATTTGCCGGGGTACGGATATGCGCAACGAAGCAAAGATGCGCGTGAAGAATTGCGGAAAATGATAGAGTCGTATGTGCTGAAACGCAGACAGATGACCAATTTGTTTGTACTTGTGGATTCCCGGCACAAACCGCAGAAGATAGATATGGAATTTATCGGATGGTTAGGTGAAAATGGCGTTCCGTTCAGTATTGTGTTTACCAAATTAGACAAAATAGGTGTCAATGTCGGAAAAGACAATATCGGACGGTATAAAAAAGAGCTGCTTGAATTTTGGGAAGAATTGCCTCCGATTTTCGAAACCTCAAGTATCGACCGTCGCGGACGTGACGCGATACTCGATTATATCGAGCAAATCAACCAGTCTCTGAAATGACCTTGGAATTAATAAATAGAAACAAAAAACAATATGATATGAAAAACAGGACAATTTTATTGCTTTCGGCAATGTTGATACCATTTGCTATGGTCGGGGCAAATGACGAATATGATTTTAGTATTACGGTCAAAGATGATGCTACAGGCTATCCAGAGAGTGCGACATTACGTTTTGTCATACTATCTGATTCTGAAGTGTCAGTGTATAAAATAATAAATGAATATCCTAAAGAAAATTTATGGATAACAATACCTGAAACAGTTGCAGATGATGATGGTAAGGAATATACAGTCGTTGAAATAGGGGATGAAGCGAGTGTATATTCAGACGCTGATTATGAAACAAATAAGAACATTAAAGGAATTAATATTCCATCGACAATAAAATCAATTGGGGATAAGGCGTTCAAAAATTTGGAGAATCTTGAAGAAATGAATTTTCCGGAAGGCTTGACATCAATTGGCGCTGAAGCCTTTAAAGGTTGTAAAAGCATTAAAGAAATTAATCTTCCGGAAACACTTGGTGAAGTTGGTGAACGTACATTTGAGGAATGTAGTTCAATCAAGACAATAAAAGTTCCGGATTTGATAACATATATACCAATGTATTTTTGTAATTTATGTGACAATCTGGAAACCGTATATATAGGTGAGAATGTGAAATTAATCGGATTTGCATTTCAATGTTCGCTACTTTCAGAAGTTCATATAGCGGCAATAGAGCCACCGCTTGTTGAAACTGCTACTGCATTTATGAGCAATAAAGAAATCACTGTATATGTGCCGGCTGGAACATTGGATTCATACAAAGATAAATGGGGTATGATTAAAGGTTTAGTTTTTGAAGAAGAGTCTGACGGTGGGCAAACGGCTGGAATGAATTCTATTGGGCGTACAAAGCTTACCGTCACTCAAATAGGTGACAACTCTCTACAGATATGCAATATTGACGGACATTTATCTGTATATTCGCTTTTGGGTACAAAAGTCGGAGAATATTTCAGCAAAGACGCTATATTGAATTTACCATCAGGTATTTATATATTAAAAACAGATTCGACAGTCAAGAAAGTAATAATCCATTAATTTAGTTATTCCAACTCTTCATTTCAGTTGTCAAGACAAAATGAAGAGTTAATCATTTTAAATATGAGAATTAGAAATTTATTGATTGCTATAATTTGCGTATTTATGCCGATTATTGCATATGCGCAGATGGTGTCTCCAGTAAAATGGGATATCAAGATTGAAAAAGAAAGCGATAAAGATGGCATAATTATATTCAAAGCGTCTATTGAGCCGGGATGGCATCTGTATTCCATAAAATTACCGGATGGTGGGCCTGTGCCTACATCTGTAAAATGGGAAGAATTAAAGAATATAGAACTTTCCGGTTCTTTGATTGCCGAAAAGCCCGCACATAAAGAAAAGGATGCTAATTTCGATATGGTATTGGAATGGTGGACAGATAATGTTGTGCTTAAGCAAAATGTGAAATTCACCGATCCGAATGATTATGCTGTTTCCGGTTATGTACGGTATATGGCTTGCAATGACCAGACATGCCTTTCTCCTCAAAATGAGGATTTTAATTTTAAAAACACAGCTACGGTATCTGCCACGGCAGAAAATACGAAAATTGTGTCGGACGCAACGGCGGATACTTTAGCAGAGGTTGCTAATAAACCATCAACCGTAAGTAAATCCGATTATTGGAAACCGGTCGAATTTGATGAAAATCAAGAACTTGTTTCTCAAAAATCATTTTGGTACATATTCATAGGCGGCTTTTTAGGCGGATTATTGGCTTTGTTTACTCCGTGTGTGTGGCCTATGATTCCCCTCACTGTAAGTTTCTTCCTGAAAAAGCATGGGAATAAACGGAAAGCCATACGCGATGCCTTAATCTATGGACTATCAATTGTCGTAATCTATTTAGCTGTAGGAATAATCATAACATTGGCATTCGGGCCGAACAAATTGAATGAATTGTCGACAAATGCTGTGTTCAACATAATATTTTTCCTGTTGCTGATAGTATTCGCAATGTCGTTTTTCGGGGCATTTGAAATCTCTTTGCCAAGCAAATGGACTAACAAGATGGATTCTACCGCGGAGCGGACAACCGGACTTGTAAGCATATTTTTCATGGCATTTACACTGATTCTGGTTTCTTTCTCGTGCACAGGGCCGATAATCGGGACTCTCCTTGTCGAGGCGGTTAGTCTCGGTGACCTAACAGGCCCGATAATAGGCATGGGGGCATTTGCATTGGCGCTGGCAATACCATTCACTATTTTTGCCATATTCCCATCTTGGCTTAAAGAGCTGCCAAAGTCTGGCGGTTGGATGAACACGGTGAAAGTGGTATTAGGCTTCATCGAACTTGCTTTGTCATTGAAATTTCTTTCAGTAGCCGATTTGGCATACGGATGGCGGATTCTCGACAGGGAGGTGTTTTTGGTGCTTTGGATTGCTATTTTTGCCCTGCTGGGTATGTATCTTTTAGGAAAATTGCGTTTTACTTATGATTCTAAAACGGAGTCAATCGGTGTAGTGCGATTTTTCCTTGCATTAATATCTATTTCTTTTTCAATATATCTTATACCCGGTCTGTGGGGCGCTCCTTTAAGGAGTGTAAGCGCTTTTGTCCCTCCATTGTCGACTCAAGATTTCAATCTTTATCAGAAAGAAAATTCACGGATATATGACGATTTTGATGAAGGTATGGCATTTGCTTCAGAAAATAAAAAGCCTGTATTTCTTGAATTCTCAGGATATGGTTGCGTGAATTGCCGCAAAATGGATGCTGCCGTAATTGATAAAGAGAATGTAAGACAGTATGTCGGACAAAATTTTGTGACAATAAAGCTTATGGTTGACGACCGTAAGGAATTGAAAGAGGCTATGAAGGTGGTAGAAAACGGAAAAACCGTTAAGTTGCGTACCTACGGTGATTTATGGAGTTATCTGCAACGCCATAAGTTCGGGGCTAATTCACAGCCATATTATGTGGTGCTGAATAACGACGGCTCTTTGCTGTCCGGACCTGCTTATTATGACGAAGACATAGATAAATTTATGAGTTTCTTAACAAAAGGTGTTGAAAAATATAATTCAGAGAAATGAGCAATACAAAAGAATATAAATTAGAGGCTTTTTCAAAACTTCTCGATGTGCTTGACGAACTTCGCGTGAAATGTCCGTGGGACAGGAAACAGACGAATGAAAGCTTGCGGTGCAACACTATCGAGGAAGTGTACGAATTAAGCAATGCGTTATTGGATAATAATTCCGATGAGATAAGGAAAGAACTTGGCGATGTGTTGCTGCATATTATTTTTTATGCCAAAATAGCAGATGAAAAAGGGCAATTCGATATTGCCGATGTTTGCGACTCTCTACGCAAAAAATTGATATTCCGCCATCCGCACGTGTTCGGAACGGTAAATGTTAAGGATTCATCGGATGTGGAACATAATTGGGAGACAATAAAGCTGAAAGAAAAAGGAGGAAACCGTACAATTCTTGCAGGCGTACCCGGAGCTTTACCGTCGATGATTAAAGCCGAACGGATACAGGAAAAAGCGTCGAATGCCGGTTTTGATTGGGAGCAACCCTCTGATGTGTGGAATAAGGTAAAAGAAGAAATATCGGAGGTGGAAACTGAAATAAAGAAAGGCAACAGCGATTGTCTTGAAAAGGAATTCGGAGACTTATTATTCAGTATAATCAACGCCGCACGTTTGTATAAGGTGAATGCCGACAATGCGTTGGAAGCTACAAATAAGAAATTTATCAGCCGTTTCAATTTTGTTGAAGCTGCAGCTAAGGATTTAGGTAAGAGTGTGACCGATATGACTCTTCAAGAAATGGACGAGTTGTGGGATAAGGCAAAAGGATTGGAGAATAATATTGCGGCTGAATGATTGTTTGCATAACAGAAAAGCCAAGTGTCGCTAAAGATATAGCTTCCATTTTAGGCGCGACAACAAGAAGAGACGGATATTTTGAGGGTAATGGCTATAAAGTGACGTGGACTTTTGGTCATCTTTGTACACTGAAAGAACCGCAGGATTACACAGAACGCTGGAAGCCGTGGAGTCTGGGCGCATTGCCGATGATTCCGCCAAAATTCGGAATCAAGCTGATTCCTGATAAGGGAATTGAGAAACAATTCAACGTAATAGCTTCTTTAATAAAAGAAGCCGACGGCGTGGTCAATTGTGGCGATGCCGGACAGGAAGGTGAACTGATACAGCGGTGGGTGATGCAAAAAGCTGATTGCCATAAGCCGGTGGAACGCCTTTGGATTTCATCTCTTACAGATGAGAGCATTTCTGAAGGGTTCAAGCATCTTCGTCCCCAATCCGATTTCGACAGTCTGTATTATGCTGGGTTGTCGAGAGCTATTGGCGACTGGATATTAGGGATGAACGCGACACGGTTGTATACGCTTATGTATTCGCAAAACAGGAATGTGCTTTCCATAGGGAGGGTGCAAACTCCGACATTGGCTCTTATTGTGGCAAGGCAAAAAGAAATAGAGAACTTTAAGCCGGAGGATTATTGGGAAATACGTACGGTTTACCGCGATGTTGTCTTTAATTCCACGAAAGGAAAATATAAGACAGAAGCGGAAGCAGAATCAATTGTCGAAGCCATAAAAAGTGTGCCTTTAGAAATAGTGTCGTACACGACAAAAAAAGGGAAGGAAGCACCGCCACGCTTGTTTGACTTAACTTCATTGCAAGTGGAATGTGACAAGCGTTATGGATATTCCGCAGATATGACATTGAAGTTGATACAATCACTTTATGAAAAGAAATTTACTACGTATCCGCGTGTCGATACCACATACCTCAGTGATGACATATATTCTAAAGTGCCGGGAATTTTGCAAGCATTGACACCTTATTCGAAATTTACTAAAAGATTGATGGGGAAGAAATTGCCTAAATCTAAAAAGGTGTTTGACAATTCTAAAGTTACGGACCACCATGCTATAATCCCGACCAATGTCACTCCTGCTTCATATTTATCCATAGAGGAGAAGCGGGTATATGATATGGTGGCACGAAGATTTATTGCGGCTTTTTATCCTGATTGTGAATATAATCAAACCACTGTTTTAGCAAAAGCGGGGGAAATGGAATTTAAGGCGACAGGAAAACAAATAATCTCTGACGGCTGGAGAGAGTTGTATAAGACTTCCCAAGACAATAATCCGGATTCTGGCGAGAATATTATGCCTATATTCACAGAAGGAGAATCAGGAAGCCATTCGCCGTCATCTGTAAAAAAGACGACACAGCCTCCCAAATATTATACAGAAGGTACATTGCTCAGGGCAATGGAAACAGCCGGAAAGCTGGTTGACGATGACGAGTTGCGCGAAGCGATGAAAGAAAATGGGATAGGGCGGCCATCAACCCGCGCAGCTATAATAGAGACGCTTTTCAAACGTAAATACATTGTCAAGGAAAAAAAGAACCTTAAAGCCACTTCCGCAGGCATCGCACTTATTGATACTATCAAGGTAGATTTGTTAAAGTCGGCAAAACTGACGGGCTTATGGGAAAACAAATTGCGCAAAATCGAAAGCAAGGAATATGACGCATTGCAATTTATAAATGAGTTGAAAACTCTTATTAGCAGCATTGTGATAGAGGTGCTTAGTGATAATAGCGGGAATAAAATCATAATAGCGGCTGACAGTAAGGACAATTCTTCCGCATCTGAAAAACCGAAGAGGAAACCGTCAATAAGAAAATATGAACAGATCGCATGCCCTTTATGCGGCAAAGGACATATTGTCAAAGGTAAGACAGCGTATGGGTGTAGTGAATTTAGAAACGGATGCACGTTCAGGGCAACGTTCGACGAATTTCCGGAAACACTTACGCCGTCGCAATTGAACAAGAAACTAATCGCTAAATCCAAATAATGATAAAAGAAGAAATTTTCCCTATAGTTGACGAAGCGGGCATAGTCATTGGTTCTGCCAGCAGAAAGGATTGCCATTCCGGTACTTTCCTTTTGCATCCTGTTGTACATTTGCACGTTTTTGATAAACGTGGAAGGCTTTTTCTTCAGCATCGGTCGCTTCTAAAAGACATACAACCCGGAAAATGGGACACATCGGTAGGCGGACATATTGATTATGGTGAGGAGGTGATTGATGCTTTGTTCCGTGAAGCGCGCGAGGAACTCGGATTACAATCAATCCAACCTATATTTTTATATACTTATATCAATCGCACAGACAAGGAAGCTGAATATGTGAATACCTTTGCCACTGTCTGCGAACCGTCGGAAATAATCATAGATAACAATGAGATAACAGACGGGCGATTTTTTGATATGTCAGAAATAGAGCCGTTGCTTGGAACAGGTTATTTTACACCAAACTTTGAATTGGAATTTCAAAAATTAAAGGATAACCAATCGTTGCTCGTTGAACATTTTGATATTCGCTAGTGTTAAGTAAAACAAAAACAAAATTATGAGTTTGACAATTCAATATGTAATAATAGGTGTCATATTCGCCATCATAATATTTGGAATAATAAGAACAAAACTTAAAAAGAAGGAGAAAAGTCAATCTTTTTCGTGCAATTGCAGTTCTTGTTGTAGAAATTGCAATAGTTTGCAGCGGCAAAAAACAAATGAAGGGAATAAAAAATCTCTGGAAAATTTGTGTGATTAAGGAAATGCTATTACCTTTGCATACGCAAAACGGAAAATGGTTCCTTGGATGAGTGGTTTAGTCAGCGGTCTGCAAAACCGCGTACGGCGGTTCGAGTCCGCCAGGGACCTCTAAGGGAAGCTTGAACGGCTTCCTTTTTTTGTTGTCTTGGATTCATTTTTAAAGTAAATATTTTTATACTATCTTTGTCTATAGTTTCAAAAGAGAATAGGTTTTATATGAAAAACGATTTTAGAGATTTTGCTGTAAAGCATATCGGTATCAGCGGAACCACCGTTGATGATTATATGAAAATAACAAGCAGTTATATTTCTCCGACTATTATAGAAGAGCGTCAATTGAATGTTGCCCAAATGGATGTGTTTTCCAGATTAATGATGGACCGCATAATATTTTTGGGTACACAGATTGACGATTATACAGCAAATGTGATACAAGCGCAATTGCTGTATCTGGATACTTCGGACCCCGGTAAGGATATTTCCATATACATTAATTCTCCGGGCGGTTCTGTGTATGCGGGATTAGGCATTTATGACACTATGCAGTATATTTCAAGTGATGTGCAAACCATTTGCACGGGGATAGCAGCATCGATGGCGGCGGTTCTCCTTGTTGCGGGAGAGAAGGGAAAGCGTTTTGCGTTGACTCATTCGCGTGTGATGATACATCAGCCTATGGGAGGTGCTCAAGGACAAGCATCCGATATCGAAATAACGGCGAGGGAAATACAGAAATTGAAAAAGGAATTGTATACAATAATTTCCAATCATTCCGGGATGCCTTTCGACAGGGTGGAGCGGGACAGTGACAGGGATTACTGGATGACTGCGCCGGAAGCGAAAGAGTATGGAATGATAGACAATATTCTTGTAAAAGAATCCCAGAAATAAGATGGCAAAAAAAAATAATACGGACGTAGGCTTACATCATTGCAGCTTTTGTGGACGTAGCGAATCGGAGGTTAATTTCCTGATTCCTACGATGGATCAGAAAGGGGCAATATGTGACTACTGCATTGACCAAGCGTATAATATAACAAAAGAATATTTTGGTGAAATTCCCGGTAAAAAAGGAACTTCGAATACTAAAAAATTTGATTTTAATCTCGGAAACATACCCAAGCCAAAAGAGATTGTTGCGTATCTTGACAATTATGTAATCGGGCAGGACAATGCGAAAAAACATCTTGCTGTAGCCGTTTATAATCATTATAAACGACTGTTGCAACCGCAGACTGACGGTGTGGAAATCGAGAAAAGCAATATCATAATGGTAGGTCCGACCGGTACAGGAAAGACATTGCTGGCCAAGACAATCGCACGGCTGTTGAAAGTGCCTTTCGCGATTGTCGACGCAACCGTCTTGACAGAAGCTGGATACGTGGGGGAAGATATTGAGAGCTTGCTTGTCAGATTATTGCAAGCTTGCGATTACAATGTTGAAGAAGCCCAGCGTGGCATAGTGTTTATCGATGAAATAGACAAAATCGCGCGTAAAGGCGATAATCCGTCAATCACGAGAGATGTAAGCGGAGAAGGTGTCCAGCAAGGTTTGTTGAAACTGTTGGAAGGGTCGATTGTCAACGTTCCGCCAAATGGGGGCAGAAAGCATCCTGAGCAAAAAATGATTCCTGTGGATACGAAAAACATATTGTTTATTTGTGGCGGAGCATTCGAAGGCATTGAAAGGAAAATTGCGCAAAGGCTCAATACCCACGTGGTGGGCTACGGAGTAAATAATACCTATCGTAAATTACAGCGTGACAATCTGATAAATTATGTAATGCCGCAAGATTTACGCGCGTTTGGACTGATTCCGGAAATAATAGGCCGTTTGCCTATACTTACAAATCTTGAACCATTGGACAGGAAAGCTTTGCGGAGGATTCTTACAGAGCCTAAGAATGCAATTACAAAGCAATACATCAAATTGTTTGAAATGGATGGAGTAAAACTGACATTCCAAGATGACGCATTGGATCTTATCGTAGACAAAGCCATTGAGTACAAACTTGGAGCCCGCGGGCTGCGTTCATTGACAGAATCAATTATGATTGACGCTATGTATGAAGAGCCGTCAAATGGTTCGAAAGAGTTTATAGTGACAAAAGATTATGCGCTTGATAAGTTAAGTAAAGCTAATTTTGACGCAATGAAATAAATATCGCCGCAAAATTAATTGGTATATTGTCGATAGATTCGTATTTTTGTAATAGAGGTTAATCGCATACAATATCAGTTTTAAAATATGGTGACAAAAAGAGATTTATTAGCGAAACTAAAAGAATATTTTGGTTTTGAATCGTTCAAAGGCAATCAAGAAGCGATCATAGCCAATCTTTTGGATGGGAACGACACGTTCGTGCTAATGCCTACAGGGGGCGGAAAATCGCTTTGTTATCAATTGCCGGCCTTATTGATGGAAGGGACTGCGATTGTCATATCGCCATTGATAGCCTTGATGAAAAATCAAGTGGATGCTATGAGGAATTTCAGCGAAGATGACGGTGTGGCACATTTCCTTAACTCCTCGCTGAACAAAGCCGCTATCGCACAAGTTAAAACAGATGTTGTAAGCGGTAAGACGAAGCTCCTTTACGTAGCGCCTGAATCGCTGACAAAAGAAGAAAACGTAGAATTTCTGAAGTCTGTAAAAATCTCTTTTTATGCAGTCGACGAGGCTCATTGCATTTCTGAGTGGGGGCATGATTTCCGGCCGGAATACCGGAATATCAGGCCCATCATCACCGAGATTGGCATCCGTCCGCTAATAGCCCTGACGGCTACTGCTACTCCAAAGGTGCAGCATGACATACAAAAGAATCTCGGGATGCAGGATGCTAAAGTATTCAAATCTTCATTCAACCGTCCGAATCTATATTATGAAGTAAGACCTAAGACCTCGAATATAGATAAAGACATTATCAAGTACATTAAATCGCAAGAAGGAAAATCCGGAATAATATACTGTCTGAGCAGGAAAAAGGTGGAGGAATTGGCAGAAATACTTGTTGTCAACAACATAAAGGCTTTACCTTATCATGCAGGTATGGATAGTGCTACAAGAAGTGCAAACCAAGATGCGTTTTTGTTGGAAAATGTCGATGTCATAGTTGCGACTATCGCTTTCGGTATGGGCATTGACAAACCGGATGTAAGATATGTCATACACTACGATATTCCTAAAAGTCTGGAAGGCTATTATCAAGAAACCGGTCGGGCAGGAAGAGACGGTGGAGAAGGGCAATGCATTGCATTCTATACAAGCGAAGATTTGCAGAGACTTGAAAAATTCATGCAAGATAAGCCTATTTCGGAACAAGAGATAGGGAAACAATTATTACAAGAGACAGCTGCTTATTGCGAGTCATCCGTATGCCGAAGAAAAACGTTGCTCTATTATTTTGGAGAAGAGTACAAAGAGGATAATTGCGGCAATTGTGATAACTGTTTAAATCCTAAGAAAAAAGTGGAAGCAAAAGATGAACTTTGTGCTGTAATTGAAACGATTATGGCATTGAAAGAAAAATTTAAGGCAGATTATGTGATTGATGTTATGGTTGGAAAGGAAACATCTGTCATAAAATCTCATATGCACGACCAGTTGGATGTATTTGGCTGTCAAGATGCTGGAAATGAAAAATTACTTAAAGCAGTCATACACCAAGCGACAATAGCCGGTTATGTTGAAAAGGAAATAGAAAATTACGGTATACTTAAGATAACAGACAAAGGTTACGATTTTCTGAAGAATCCCAAAAGTTTCAGAATCGTTGAAGATAGAGAGTATGATGAAGATGAAGAGGTTGCTCTGAAAAGCGGTGGCACAAGCGCAATGGACCCTGAATTGTTCTCAATTTTGAAAGATTTGCGTAAAAAGATAGCCAAGCAATTAGGGTTGCCCCCTTACGTCATTTTCCAAGACATTTCATTGGAAGCAATGGCCACGACGTATCCTGTCACATTGGATGAACTGCAAAACATACCGGGTGTAGGTGCTGGAAAAGCGAAAAGATATGGTAAAGAATTTGTTGACGTAATAAAAACCCATGTCGAAGAAAATGAAATAGAACGCCCGGAGGATTTGATATTCAGGACAGTCCCCAACAAAAGCAAGTTGAAAATATCCATAATACAAGGAATTGACCGTAAAATAGCTTTGGATGAATTAGCCGAGTCAAAAGGCTTGGAATATTCGGAATTGCTTGATGAGATTGAGGCGATTGTCTATTCTGGTACAAAAATCAACATCAATTATTTCTTAGATGAGATAATGGACGATGACCAGCAGGAGGATATCATAGAATATTTTAAAGAAAGCGAAAGCGATGACCTTGAAGCGGCTATCCAAGAACTTGGAGATACATACACCGAAGAGGAAATAAGATTAGTGCGCATTAAATTCCTCTCCGAGATGGGCAATTAGATTATGGAAGTTGTATATGAAGACAATCATTTAATTATCGTCAATAAGGCATGCGGTGAAATCGTTCAGGGAGATAAAACCGGCGACAAACCGCTTGTCGAGATGGTAAAAGATTATTTAAAGGAGAAATATAATAAGCAGGGCAATGTGTTCTGTGGAGTAATACACAGATTGGACAGACCGGTTTCCGGATTGGTCGTATTTGCTAAAACGAGTAAGGCTTTGGCCCGTATGAACGCCTTGTTCCAAAACAGAGAAGTGAAAAAGATATATTGGGCAATTACGCGCAATGCTCCGATACGCAGGGAAGATACTTTGTGCAATTATATTTATTCTGTAGAAAGAAACAACAAGTCATATATAAGTCCGACTCCAAAAGATGGCGCATTAAAAGCCGTGCTTGATTATAGAATAATAGGGCGGGCTGATAATTACTTATTATTGGAGATTCTACTCCATACTGGCCGTAAGCATCAGATAAGAGTACAATTGGCATCAATCGGATGTCCTATAAAGGGAGATTTGAAATATGGTGCGCATAGAAGCAATCCGGATGCGGGCATAAGCCTACAAGCGCATCGGATAATATTTAAACATCCGGTTTCCGGAAAAACGGTTGACGTTACGGCGCCACTTCCTCAAGGCAAACTTTGGGAAGTGTTGGCCAACGATGCTAATTCAATGAGGGATTCGTCGGGCATAGAAGCCACGATTTGTAATCCGGGCCAAGATGTTTGACGCAATCGTCCCAATAATCATCCGTATCCGTTTTCAAAAACGAGTCTGTCGTTTCTACAGAAACAGCCCATACGTGGTGGGCGATTTCATCCGCTAATTGATTTATATCCCAACCACTGTATCCGATGAAGAATTTCACATACCCATTTATAGGGTATCCGGAATTTATACGTTTGAGCAACATGTCAAAATCTCCGTTGAAAAACAAATCGTCAACAACAGGCTTGCTGCCTTTTATGTCTGGATATTTATGAAGAAAAAACAATCGGTCCATATTCATAGGGCCGCCACAGAAGACGGGAATCTTTTCGTCGATAAATATGCCATTGACAATATCATTCAGATTTAAGTTGGTCTTTTTGTTAAGGACAAGTCCAGTAGTTGATGTATGGGGATTATAGTCGACAAGGCAAATGCATGAATGGTTGAAATACATTTCCTGCAAAAAAGGTTGGGCAATAAGGATATTGCCTTGCCTGCATTCCGGCTGCTTTTGATTTAATCTGAAAATATCGGAAATTTCCATAACTTCCACCTCTTTAATACAAAGATAAATGATTACCTTTATCCCTCAAAATAATATACACCATATTCTTATATGAAAGTACTGAAATTCGGAGGCACATCTGTTGGTACAACAGAAAGTCTTAAATGTGTCAAAGACATAATAGAAAGTGAAGAGGAACAGATAATTGTAGTTGTTTCAGCCTTGGGAGGAATAACCGATTTGTTAATTTCCACTGCGGAACTTGCTGCTTCCGGAGATGATTATCTGGATAATTTTCATGAGATTAAATCACGCCATAACGATATTATAGCAAATATGATAGCCTTTGATAAACGAGAAGCTCTAATGGCTGTCATGTCTTCATTGTGTGATGAACTGGGCAATATATATCGCGGTGTATCGCTGATAAAAGACTTATCTCAAAGCACATTGGATATGATTGTAAGCTATGGGGAACGTTTGTCATCTCTGATAATAAGCAGGCTTATAGATAATGCCGATTTATTTGATTCGCGTAATTTTATAAAAACAAAACGTTCGTTTGACAAGCATCTTGCTGATATGGATTTGACAAACGAACTTATACGTAAGACATTTAAAAATTATGCGGGTAAGGTTGCCATTGTTCCCGGTTTCATATCGACTGATAAGGATAGTGGCAAAATAACCAATTTAGGAAGAGGAGGAAGCGATTATACGGCTTCACTGATCGCAGCCGCATTAGACGCGTCTGTATTGGAAATCTGGACGGATGTGGACGGATTTATGACCGCCGACCCGAAAGTAATCGGAAACGCATATGTCATAGAACGACTGTCATTCGCCGAAGCAATGGAATTATGTAATTTTGGCGCAAAAGTGATTTATCCGCCGACTATTTATCCGGTATTCCATAAAAACATTCCTATACGCATAAAAAACACATTCAATAAGAATGCTGCTGGTACACTGATTTCCAATGAATCGTCAGTGGAAAAAGGTAAACCGATTAAAGGAATATCCTCTATCAATGACACGTGCTTGATTACAATCTCTGGATTGAGTATGGTTGGTGTCATTGGAGTTAATTCCCGGATATTCAATGTGCTTGCAAAAAATGGGATAAGTGTGTTTTTGGTTGCCCAGACATCTTCAGAACACAATACTTCCTTTGCTATCAGGAATGAGGATGCCACAAAAGCTGTTAAAGTCTTGAAAGAAGAATTTTCTGCCGAAATGCAGACAGGTGAAATAACAGCCATATCTGACGAGCATAATTTGGCTACTGTCGCAATTGTCGGAGAGAATATGAAACATACTCCGGGTGTGGCTGGTAAGCTATTTAACACATTAGGCCGAAACGGAATCAATGTGATAGCTTGTGCCCAAGGTGCATCTGAAATGAATGTATCATTGGTTATAAAACACGAAAGTCTTAGGAAAGCATTGAATGTAATCCATGATTCATTTTTCTTGTCAGCGACACAAGTACTCAATTTATTCATCATAGGAATAGGGCATGTGGGCGGTTTCTTGATAAAACAAATTTATGGGCAGCAAGAACGGCTGAAGAGACAAAAATCATTATCATTGAATATTGTAGGTGTCTCCAATTCAAGACATTGTATTTTTAACCGTGATGGAATCGATATTGAAAATTACAGGCAGGAATTGGAAAAATCTCAAATAGAAGCCAAACCTGAAACAATCTTTGAGGAGATTATAAAAATGAACATTTTTAATCCTGTATTTGTGGATTGCACCGCAAGCCCTGAAATAGCAGGATTATATGAGCGGCTTTTGTCTAATAATATCAATGTAGTTGCGGCAAACAAAATTGCGACTTCGGCAAAATATGATTGCTATTACAATTTAAAACAAACTGCCCGGCAGAAAGATGTAAAATTTTTGTTTGAGACAAATGTCGGAGCAGGCTTGCCTATAATCAACACAATCAACAGCTTAATAAATTCAGGTGACAAAATTCTGAAAATAGAAGCTGTCATTTCGGGCACTCTCAATTTCATTTTCAACGCCATAAGTAAAGATGTAACGTTGGCTGATGCCATTAAATTGGCAATGGATGCCGGATATAGCGAGCCGGATCCCAGAATTGACTTGAGCGGAACGGATGTCATAAGAAAAATCGTCATCTTGTCAAGAGAAGCAGGGTATAGAATCGATATGGAGGATGTGGAAATAACACCGTTCATCCCTGAAAAATTTTTCAAAGGGTCAATATCCGACTTTTTCAACAATTTACAATCAATTGAACCTCAAATTGAAAAAATGCGGGTTGATGCCGAAAAAGAGAACAAACATTTACGCTTCGTCGCAGAATTAGACAACGGAAAAGTGAAAGTCGGGGTCAAAGGATATGATTACAGTCATCCTTTTTATTCATTGGAAAGCAGCAATAATGTAATACTGATAACGACAGAACGCTATAAAGAATATCCGATGGAAATCAAGGGATACGGAGCCGGTGCGGAAGTCACTGCCGCCGGTGTGTTTTCTGATATTATTAGTATCTTGAACATCCGCTGATACGGAGTTTATTGTTTTCTAAATAGGAGGGCAAACGACTTGCAGGGTGAAAACCGGTACTGTAAGTGTGTAGAACTTCTCGCTACATTCTATTTAACATAATACCGGTTATGATTTTTTTGTATGATGTTTTTTAGACAGAAACGCGTCCACTTTCACAGACATCAATAGCCACAAAATTGTTCCTTTATATTTTATGAAATTCTTCGAAACTATTGTCGGAATAAAAAACTACTATTTTTGAAATCGTTTTCGATGCAGAAAATGTTTGCCGTTTTTGAAATGGGATCACCGGTGGGACATTTGCTTCTACAACGTTAGACATATATTCCTTTTCGCCTGTATCAAAATTATTTTCAAATAAACTATTCTCAGAGTTTTTATGCGGAGCAAATGGGACTTCTTTTGAAGTCAGCATATTTCCTTCTCCAAACATTAGCCACATAATAGACAATTGTGGATACATAATATGTATCTTAGCAATTATCTCGTCACTAATCTTTTTATTGCGCCCGCTCAATATTTGCGATGCTGTTGGCCGAGGAATATTACAATTATCCGCAAATTGTGATTTTGAAATTCCGGAATTTTCCAAGAAATAGTTCAATCTATCTACAATGTCCATTTCTAACGACAATTAAAGCTGTTTGCAAATATAAACAACAAGATTCTATTTTGCAAACATTGAATTTATCCGCCGCTGTTTGC
>ULWB01002588.1_pt1 | contig 20833 bp, 20 predicted proteins | sample 1959891 | NCBI WGS metagenome assembly ULWB01 (sample SAMEA4835799, study PRJEB28245) | human gut metagenome | biome: gut microbiome; material: fecal sample | place: Denmark | collected 2008 | reverse complement strand
AAAATTTCGAAAGCCCGCATTCCTCCCGGGGCTCAAGCCCCTGGCTTCCTGCGGGAAATTCTGTGACGCCGCACGCGTCACTGCAGTACACGTGGCTTAGAACCGGAAGCTACACCTCGAAACTCAACGGCCTTAACGCCTTCCATACGGAAGCAAGCAACCGGCATATCGGGAGCGTCTCCGCGGGCTTAAAGATGAAGGCTGACTTTAAATTTGAGGAAGGCCGCATCCTCCGCCCGCGGATGGACGTTTACGTGCAGCCCAACTTCCGGGACACGGAAGCCGATAACGTTGTGACGGGGCAGGGGTTGACGAGTACTGACCATGTGCGGCCTGAAACCATCGGGGATCTCTCCTACGACGTGTCCGCGGGCCTGAGGTTTATCACCGGCGAGATGTTCTCTTCCACGTTAAGTTACAGCTTCAACGGGTCGGATAAGAGCGAAAACCACGCGTTTATGCTCAATACGTCCTGGAAGTTCTGAGTTTGACAGGCGTTTAAAGTCAGACGCCGCCCGTGCGGCCGGTCTTTGTTTGTGGACCGGCTGCCGGGCGGTTTTTCGTTTGCTGCGTAAAGACGAAAGCCGGTTCAGGGCCCGTTAACCGCGGCAGCCTCCCGGAAATCTGTTAACGTACCGCCCGAGATCGGGGTTTGTCCCGCTCATTTCCGTCTTTTCCTTAACCGTCAGGTTCCATTGCCGTGCGTCTGCGTCAGCTCAAAATCAGCGGGTTTAAAAGTTTTGCCGATACCACGGTGATTGAATTCCCGGGGGCGGTAAGCGGCATCGTGGGCCCCAACGGCTGCGGAAAATCCAACGTCATTGACGCGATCCGCTGGGTCCTGGGCGAGGGGCGCGTAAGCGAACTCCGGGGTAAAGGTTCGATGAGCGAACTCATCTTTGCCGGATCTCAGGGGAGACCGGCGAGCTCTCGCGCAAGCGTTGAGATGGTTCTCGACAATAACGACGGGTCGGTGAAGGGCGCCTGGGGGCGCTACGGAGAAATCGCCGTGCGGCGCGTGGTGACCCGTGACGGCACAAACGCCTACTTTATTAATGGCCAGCAGGTGAGGCGCCGCGACGTTCAGGATATCTTTATGGGCACGGGCCTGGGGCCGCGGTCCTACGCTATCATCAGCCAGGGGATGATCAGTAACTTCATCAAGGCAAAACCCGAGGAACTGCGCGTTTACCTTGAAGAAGCCGCGGGCGTGAGTAAATACAAAGAGCGCCGCAGGGAAACCGAAACAAGTCTTAATTCCACACGCGCCAACCTTGAAAAGGTCGCGATGCTGCAGGCCAATAAAGCCGAGGAGGTGGAGCGCCTCACCGCCGAAGCCGAAACCGCGCAGTCCTGGAAAAAACTGGACGACGAAAGAGCGCGCTCGGAAGAGATGTGGTACTTCCTTCAGGAGCGTGACGCCAAGAATTCAACCGACAAACTCTCAGCGCAGATTGCCGAAAAAGAAAATGCCCTGATTTCGGCTAAAGGCGAAGCCGCAAAGCTCGTCGCAGAAGAAGCGGGCTTAAGAGAAGACGCCCGCAAAAAGCGCGACGCCGCCGACAAAGCCCGCGAAGCCGCCTGGCAAGCCAATGCCCGCGTGACGGAGGCCGAAGGCAACGTCCGCCACATCATCGAGCAGCGCCGAACGCTTGAAGAGCGTATCTCTCAGACGCAGGCCGCACTTGAGCGCCGTAAAGACGCAAAAAAAGAGGCGGCTGAACGTATTGCGATGCTCTCTGCCAAAATCGAGGAATTAAATGCGCAAGCGGAAGAAGCCGCTGCGGAAGCTGAGGCTCTTACGGACGAAGTCGAAGAGCGCGCCGCGCAGTGCGAGGAAGCGCGCTCACGCTATGAAGACACCCGGGCGGATGCGCAGGAAGCGGAAAAAAGCATCAGTGTTGTGAGCGTTGAAATCGAATCGATGCAGCGCGAAGCGATTGAACTTGACCGCCAGAAAGAAAAATTGGAGGGGGAAAGGCAAACCTCGGACGCTCCCGACGAAGCCGCGGTCGCCGAGCTCGGCGAAAAGCTCAGTGAAAAGCGTGCGGCGCTTGACGAACAAAAGGCGGTTATGGAGGACGTGAGGGCGTCCCTTGAAGAAAGCGAAGCCGTTTTAGAAGAAACCCGCGAAGAAAAAACGCGGATGCAGGGTGAGGTCAGCCGCAGTGAAGCAAGGCTTCAGACCCTGGAAGCCGTCCAGGCGAAGGCGCAGGCGGAAGGCAAACTCCCCGAGTGGCTCGAAAAAATGGGGTTAAGTTCCGTGAAGCGCTTTTTTGAGCGCACGATGGTTAACGCGCAGTGGGCTAAGGCCGTTGAGGCGGTTTTAAGCGTGCGGTCGCTTGCGATCGGGGTTTCCGACCTCGCGCGTGTGGCGGGGTTTGCGCTTGACGCGCCGCCCGCGCGGCTCGTGTTTTACAACACGCTTTTTACGGAAAAGGCAGAGGCCGTAACGCCCCCGGCAGGGATCGATTCCAAGCCCCTGACGGACTTCGTCACAAGCGACGATCCGGCGGTGGCGGCACTTTTGACACTATGGCTTGGGACGAGCCTCACAGCTCCCGATCTTGCGGCGGCCCTTAAAGTGAGGACGGATTTGCCTGCCGGTGCCCGCTTTGTGACGCCGGAAGGCCACATCGTTGAGCGCGACAGCGTGAGCTTCTGGGCCGAAGAAAATGCGGCCGCGGGCCTGATGAGCCGCATCGCGGAAATCAAGCACTTAACGGAAGCCCTCGCGCAACTTAAGGCACAGTTTGAGGCCGCGGACGCCGCGATGACGCGCGCCAAAGCCGCGCTTGACGCCGACCGGCGCGATTTGGACGAGCGGCAGCAAAGTGCCGAGCGCCTGGAAAGTGAAGTGCATGCGCTCGAACTTGACTATTCGCGCGAAAGCGAAAAATTGGCGGCCTGGAAAAACCGCCGGGGACAGATTGAAGAGACCTTAAAGGAACTCACGGCCCGCGCCGAGGAACTGGCGCGCCGTCAGGAAGAAGCCGAAGGACGGTTTGAGACCCTGGACGCCAAACTTTCGGAACTGCAGCAAAAGGCCGGGGACGCGCAGACGCACCTTGAAGAAGCCGAAGAAGCGCAGGCGATGACCCAAGAGCGGCAGCGCGCGGTGCAGGCGAAAGCCAAGAGCGCACAGATTGAGGCGCAGGCCACCAAAGACCGTCAGACCGACGCCGAACGGCAGCTTCAGGATGCCGACGGCGAAATCGAAATGACCGCCGCGGAAATCGAGGAATTGCGCGCGCAGTTTGAGGGCCTGGATGAAACCGCAGAGCGTGAGGGGCTTGCGGCCGTCATTGAGGAGCTTGAGCGCTTTAAGGCCGCGGAAGCTGAGGCGCTTGCGGCGTCAGACGCTGCCGAAGCAAAGCTCGCTGAAGCAAGCGAACGTAGCCGCGCGTTAACCGCAGAGCAGGGGCCGCTACTTGAAGTGATCGGTGACCTTAAAACGAAGCGCCAGGCGGGTTTGACGCAGACCGAAATTTTCACCGCGCGCCTTAACGAACTCGGTTCCGACCGTGAAAAACTCACGGTCGAAGCCGAGACCGAGCACTATAAGGCCTCTCAGATGAAGGCCCGCGTCACGAAGCTTGCGGAAAGTATGGCGGCTTTGGGGCCCGTAAACCACGCGGCGCTCGAAAATCTCGAGCAGAGCAAAAAAGCGATGGAAGAGACCGCGCGGCAGGTGGAGGACCTTGAAAAAGCGATCAGAAACCTTGAAGCCACGATCCGCGAAATCGACACCGAAACCCGCGGGCTTCTCAAATCCACCTTTGAAGCCGTAAACGCCAACTTTGCCGAAATGTTTACGGCGCTTTTCTCCGGCGGCACTGCGCGCCTTGAGATGACCGGGGACGAAATCCTTGAGTGCGGTGTGGAAGTCATGGCGCAGCCCCCGGGCAAGAAAAATAAGACGATTATGCTTTTGTCGGGCGGTGAGCAGGCCATGACCGCAACGGCACTGGTGTTTGCGATTTTCCGGCTTAATCCGGCTCCCTTCTGTCTTTTGGACGAAGTTGACGCCCCGCTTGACGAAGCCAACCAGGACCGCCTTGCGCGTCAGATCGTGGCGATGAGCAGCTCCACCCAGTTCATGATGATTACGCACCACCGCGTGACGATGGAATACATGGGGCAGCTTGTGGGTGTGACGATGCGTGAGCCCGGCGTTTCCCGCGTGGTGAGCGTGGACATTGCCGAAGCCGACCGCATGGCGCAGCATTAAGGTGGGTTTTCTTCGCCTCACAGAAAATTTTTCGGTTTTTCCGTCCCGCCGCTTTCCCGCCGCGCTCCTTTCTCTTATGATTCGTCTGATTTGCTTGGCAAAGGGAATCTTTTTGCGCGCGCAGTGCGCGTGTAAGTGAGCCCTCTGCTGAAATAAAGAGCACAGAAAGAACACAGGGTATACGTTCATGTCGTTTCAAATCGAGCCGTGGCACATTGCGCTTGCTGTTGCCGTGATCGGCGGCGGGGCTTATTGGTTTTACCGTCAGAAAAACGTCAAAACCGATAAGGAAGACCGCAAAATCCTTGACGAACTGCGCAATCAGAAGGGGAAAAACGACCCCTTAAAGGGCGAGGTCGATCCCGATCAGGAAAAACTCAAGGACAAACTTGCCGCCGACGAAGAAGAGGCGCCGATGCTCTCGGCCGCAGACCAGATCATGCCGGAAGTGAAGGCTTCGGCCGCTGCGGAGTCTGAATCTGCGCAAGCCCCGGAAGAAAAGCCAGCGCCCCGTGAGCCCGAACAAAAGGAACTGAATTTCTCGCAGACTTCGGTTGAAGTGCCGCGTTACGTGCGTCCGGCCGGGCACCGCCTCGCCGAGATCGACGAAGGGGTTGAGGCGGTCGCGCACTTTACGCCGGAAGCGGGCGAATACTTTACGCCCGAAGCGATTGCGATGTGTGAGGCTGCGGTGAGGGACACCGAGATGCCCTTCCCCTTAAACCTCAGCTTCTTCAATGCCGATACGGGGCTCTGGTCGGCGTCTTTGCCTGCCGGCTGCCGCACGTGCTCTCAGATTTACCTCTCGGTGCAGACCGCGGACAGCGTGAAAAGCCTTGACAGCATGTCGGCCTCCCGCTTTATTTCGCTGGCTGAGCGCCTGGCGATTGACCTTCCGGCCGAAGCCGAAGTTCCCGACGGCGAGACGATTCTTGCAAAAAGCGAAAAAGTGCGCCGCATCGTGGAGCGCTTCTCGCAGTACCTCACCTTTAAGCTCGTGGGGTGCCGTGACATCGATGATTCGGCACTGAATCAGGCGGCCGTGGCCTGCGGTTTTTCCTACACCGAGGGGCACTATGAAAAGCGTGAGGGCACGCAGACCGAACCCCTGATCGTGCTCGGACGCATGCCCGAATTTAAAAACGAACTGGGACTTGCGTTAAACATTGCGCTCTCGGTGCCGGCCTCCGACCCCTTGGCGCAGATTTTCAGTGTCGCCAACGACCTTGCGGCGCGCCTGGATCTCGAATTGACCGACCAGCTCGGCGCTCCCATGGGAAGCCGTGCTGCCGCGGGTGTCGCGCGTCAGCTTGCTGAGCGCTACCGCGAAATGCAGGCTGCGGGTGCCGCTGCCGGCAGCGCCCGTGCGCGCCGCATTTTCTCGGTTGTCTGAGTCCGTCCGTTAAGAACATTAAAAAGCGCGCGGCCGTGTAAACCCGCGCGCTTTTTTCTGAGATAAACCATGCAGCAAGATGATTTGTTTGATTCTGCCAAAGTCGTGACGGTGCCCGAAGACGCCGCGCGCCGTACGGCGGAACTTGCCGAAAAGCTCAACCACTGGAACATTGAGTACTACGTCAACGACAATCCGTCGGTACCGGACTCCGTGTACGATGCCGCCTTTCAGGAGCTTGAAAAGCTCGAAAGCGAGTATCCGTCCTTAAAGACGCCGCATTCGCCCACACAGCGGGTGGGGGGCGAGGTGCGCAGTGACCTCGCCAAAATCACGCACCGTGTGCCGATGCTCTCCATTCACACGGAAACGGACTTCTCCGCCCAGGGGGCCTTTGCCTTTGACGGGCGCGTGAGAAAGGAGCTTGACCTCACCGACGCCGACCGTCCCGTTCAGTACGACTGTGAACTCAAGTTTGACGGCCTTGCGGTCAATCTGCATTACGTGAACGGCCGTCTCACCTCTGCCGCCACGCGCGGTGACGGTACCGTCGGCGAAGACGTTACCGCGAACGTCCGCACGATCCGCTCGATTCCTCTGGTGGTGGACGCCAAGGCCGTCCCTGAAGTGATCGAAGTGCGCGGCGAAGTGATCATGCACAAGGCGGACTTTGAAAAGTTGAATGACCGGCAAAAGGCCGCGGGCCAGAAGCTCTTTGTGAATCCCCGCAATGCCGCGGCAGGTGCTTTAAGGCAGCTTGACAGCCGCATTACGGCGGAAAGGCCGCTGCACTTTTACGCCTACAGCGTGGGCGAGATTTCAGACGCCTCCTGGGCCAAGTCGCAGTCTGAGCTCCTTGACAAACTGAAGGCCGCGGGTTTTCCGGTGGCCTCTGAACGCCGTGTCGTTGAGGGCCCTGCGCCGCTCGCCGAATTTCATGATCACGTGGCCCAGATCCGGGAGACACTGCCCTTTGAAATTGACGGCGTTGTCTACAAGGTGAATTCCTTTGACGAGCAAAAGCGCCTGGGGTTTGTGGCGCGGGAACCGCGCTGGGCCTGCGCGCACAAGTATCCGCCGCAGGAAGCTTTGAGTGTCGTCAAGGCCATTGACGTGCAGGTGGGCCGCACGGGCCGCATGACGCCGGTAGCGCGTCTCACGCCCGTCTTTGTGGGGGGCGCAACCGTCACTAATGCAACGCTTCACAACGCCGACCATATTGCCGAGCTCGGCCTCATGATCGGAGACACCGTCGTTGTGCGCCGTGCCGGAGATGTGATTCCTGAAATCGTTCGGGTGCTCCCTGAAAAGCGCCCTGAGGACGCACGGCCTTTTGTGATGCCCGCGGTGTGCCCGGTCTGCGGCAGCGCTGTCGTGCGTGACGAAGAAGAAAAAGACAGCCGCTGCACCGGGGGACTCGTGTGCCCCGCGCAGATGAAGTTGTCTCTTGTGCACTACGCCTCGCGCCGCGCGATGGGCATCGACGGGCTCGGGGAAAAGATGGTGGACGTCCTTGTTGACAAGGGGTTGGTAAAAACGCCCGCGGATCTTTACCGCCTCAAGATCGAAGACCTTGCGGCTCTGGACCGCATGGGCACAAAAAGTGCCTCAAACCTTGTAACGTCGATTGCAAAGAGCCGCAGCACTACCTTCGGGCGCTTTATCTTTGCGCTCGGCATCCGCCACGTCGGGGAATCCACCGCCCTGGACCTTGCAGCGCACTTTAAAACGCTTGACGCTTTAATGAAGGCCGATAGAGAGGCCCTCATGGAAGTAGGCGACGTGGGCGAAGTGATTGCCGAGTCGGTGACGGCGTTTTTTGCCGAGGAACACAACCGTAAGGTCATTGAGGAACTCGTCAATGAAGGCATCACCTGGCCCGTGATTGCGGCTTCCGAAGCCAAAACGTCGGAAGTGGCCGGTAAAACCTTTGTTCTCACGGGGACGCTCCCCACGCTTTTGCGCGATGAAGCCAAGGATATGCTGATTGCCGCGGGCGCCAAGGTTTCGGGGTCTGTTTCCAAAAAGACCAACTACGTTGTGGCCGGTGCTGAGGCCGGCAGCAAACTTGAAAAGGCCCGCGCGCTTGGCGTTCTTGTGATTGATGAAGATGAATTAAGGCGCCTTTTGGGACAGACTGAAGGCACAAAGACCCCGCCGGTGGGCACAACAGGATCGCTTTTTTAGGAAGAAAAAATGGCAGACGCAGCAAACGAAGAGTTTCAGTTTTTATCAAACCGCCCCGAGCCCTTCGGGGAAACGGATCTTTTCCCGGAAAAAAGCGATGAGAATCTCTGGGAAGTCTGGGAAGCAATCGGCTTTCAGAGTAAAGAAGAGCTCGGCCGCTTTATGGGGGGCCTGGCAAAGGCCAATGAAAAGGAAATGCTTGAGGTGGGGCGCATGCTTGCCGAGCGCACCAAGGCCGGTGTGCCGCACCCGGTGTGCTGTACGCAGATGCCCCCGAAGAACCCCGTGCTGATGATGCGCTTTCAGCTCGAAGAAGGCAATCAGTTCGGCGTGCATGAGCCTGTGCCCCTGATGCCCGGGATCGAGCGCACGGTCCGCTACGTTGCGGCACGTCCCTGGGAAAAGCGCCCGTGCGGGGATGTGGCCTTTATGGTGGCGCCTGAGAGGGCCGTCACCGCCATGGCTCCCGTGATGGAAGCACGGCTTCCCGAGGATCAGCTCGGCAAAGACGTGCCGGTCGTTTTTTCCGCGGTGGCACTTACGGCAGAAATCATCCCTGCCGGCACGAAGTTTACGGACGGAGAGAATAAGGCGACGAGTCTAGCAATGGGGGACGCCGTGTTTCTCGTTCCTACGGACTATCCGGCCTATTACGACGGACGGGTGCTTGTCAAGAAGGTCTTTAACAGTGACTACTGCGGGCAGCGCTGCTTTGCCGTGCAGGCGGAATGTATCCGCGCCGAAGGGGCTGCACCCTTTGAAGTGCATCTTTTGATTTCCAGGAAGCTCTTGGGTGAGCGTCCCGCCGTGGGCGACTATATCGCGGGACGCTTCTGGCTTACCGCCAGCGCCTAAGGGCAGTGTCTCAGGCGGGGACCGTGCGGCGGCTCTGAGCTGTTTTTGCCCGCGTCATGCGCTCTGTGATCGCGTGCAGATAACGGCCGACCGATTCTGCATAAGCGGCCAGTTGCCCGGGCGCCGCAAGTAACGGGAGATCAGCGTATTGCGGCTGCCCGAGCACTGTTTCCGCGATGAAGACGGTTTCTGAGAAAAGTCCCGGCCGGCTTGTTACGGCAAAGCGTCGGGAGGCGGGCGAGGGAAGTGCCACCGCTGACGGCGCTCTTAAAAGAACGACCGGAATTAAGCGGCGTTGAGCAAGGTTGCCGAGTACCGCAAAAAGCCGGTAGAGGTCAGCGTCCGTTTCGTCCGTGACGGCAACAAAGAGGCACCGGACATCGGCTTCGCCGGAAAGCACGGTTTCCAGACACCACAGAGCGCTTTTGACGGTGGCGCACGGACTCACGAAATGCCCTCGGGCTTTGGGGAGTGCCGCGCCGGGCCCGGTCGTCACAAAAGCCGCGCGCGTCTTACCTGCAAAGTAGTCAAAGAGCGCGGGCGCCAGGTGCAGGGGCGCATCAAGCTCAACGACAGGAATCTGACGGGCTTTTTCGCACGGACGGCGGTTTTGTAAAACGGTACTCATGGCGCTTTTCGCAAAACGGATCGTTATGAACCGCATTGTGGTGTGAGAGAAGCGACTGCTCAAACAGAAAAACTCAATGATTGATCTTCTGCTTCTTGTGGCGGAGACCGCTTAAAACCGCGATATTTTGGTGCTGACGGATTGCTGATGCTTTGCGGGCGGGCTTTGTTGTTGGATTTGCCCTGAGGATCAATTCCTGCAAAAACGCGAAGCGGCTGTTTGACTTTTGTCAGATAAATGCCAAAAGAAGGGGCGAGAGGAAGAGCGGTCCCGTTGCTGTCGGCGCCGAGGACAGATGGTGCGGCATCTTAAGCGCCTCGTGAAGGACGGGCCCGGTGTTAGCGCACCGGGCTTATCGCTTCCGGAACTTTGTTTTTGTTCGTCAGGACAGCGAATCGTTCCGGCAGGCTGTGATGAGATGTTCTTCGAAGACAATACAGCAGTCATTTGCTGCGGGAGGACGCTCTTTTGCGCGGCGGTTTTTCTACTGCCAGAAATTCTTCCATCGTACGGAATTTTCTTTGGGCAAAGACGGCATCGAAGTCCGCAAGCATGTCCAGCGCAAAGCCGCACTGCAAAAGCCCGCGCAGCGAAATCTGACCTGTCCGTTCAAACAGCCGGTACGTGGGGAGCTCAGTCCCGCCTTCGCGGCAAAGGCTGCCTGTGTGAGGTTAAGTTCCAGGCGTCTGGCCTTAACGCGCCCGGCAAGTTCGCTCGCAACGTCGGGCGGCGTTTTGACTTTAATTGACAACATATTATCGTTAGAGCTAGAAAATCCACTTATTTGATAACATTTTATTATTTATTTGTATTGCGGAAGCCGCGGAAAAGGAAAGAGGAACACGGAATCGTTGCCTTGAAGCTTCAGATCGGCCGCGGTACCGTCGCCGAAACGCCGGTGCTGGGGGCTCAGGATTTTGCCGCTTTGCAGAGGCTTGATTTTTAGTGCTTTCGGCGTGTAAAATCACGCGTTTTCTGATCTCGGGCGTGTGTTCCCGCTTCAGAAAGAAACATATTCCCGACGCCTGGTACGGGCGTCATTTCAAGCAAAAGAGGAAAAAATGGTTGTTATTCGTCTCTCCCGCTCCGGCGCCAAGAAGCGTCCGTTCTTCAACATCGTTGTGACCGAATCCCGTCACCGTCGCGACGGCCGTTTCAACGAACGCATCGGCTTTTACAACCCGATGATCGCCGAAGGTCCGCAGCGTCTGACCTATCAGGAAGACCGCCTGAACTACTGGGTTGAAAAGGGCGCCACTATGAGCGACACCGTGGCCCGTATCATCAAGACGGCCAAGAAGGCTGCCGCCGCTGCTCCGGCTGCTGCTGAATAAGTTTTTCGGCAAGAAGGGTTTGCGTTTTAATTAACGCCGCTCCGACCGCGGACCATGCCGACTGCCTCGCCGTGCCTCCCGTGTCAAAGCACACTCGAATGCGACAGCCGACTTTCCTCTTTTGAGATGAGTCCGGTATCTACCTTCGGTGCGGATAGTTAAACAAAACCCTCAATGAACCGATAAACCGGATAGCGGTCTTTGCGCCTTCCTGTAAGGACGCCAAGGCCGCTTTTCTTTTGCCCGTCATTTTTTAGGAACACGTGCCATGACCGCATCAACTCACGAAACACTGACGCCGCCTGAAGACCTGGTGCCGGTAGCCCGTACCGCAGGCGCTTACGGCGTCAGAGGCTGGGTGCGCGTGGTGCCCCTGGGAACGGGGGAGGCGCTCATGGAAACGGACGACTGGTGGCTGCAGGATCTTCGGGGCAATGTGAAGCCCCTCACACCGGTTGAGATGAAGGCGCACGGTGACGTTCTGCTCGTGCACTTTGAAGAGAGCACGAGCAAAGAGGACGCCGACCGCATGAAGGGCCGCATTGCCGTGCCGCGCGAGCACTTTCCGGAACTCGAAGAGGGTGAACACTGGGTGACCGATATTGAAGGTTCGAGTATCGTTAACCGGGAAGGGGAGAACCTCGGAACCGTGGAAAGCGTGGTGGATAACGGCGGTCAGCAGGTGTTGAAGATCGAATTTACTGCAGAGGGCAAAAAGCGCATGCGCCTCATACCCCTTGTGCCCGCCTACGTGGAAAAAATCGATACGGAAGCGGGCGTGGTGCACGTTGACTGGCACGCCGACTGGGATTAACCGCCATGCGTATTGACGTTATTACGCTTTTTCCCGAGATCTTTGCCTCGATCACCGACTACGGGATCAGTGCCCGCGCGATGAAGCGGGGCCTTTGGAACATTCACTTCTGGAACCCCAGAGACGTCACCGAGGACGTTCACAGGACGGTCGATGACCGGCCCTTCGGGGGCGGCCCCGGCATGGTGATGATGGCTGAGCCTCTTGCAAAAACACTGGAATATGTCCGCGCGTCCGGCAACAGCGGCCCCGTGATTGCGTTTTCGCCGACAGGCGAGCGTCTTACCGACGCTTATGTCCGCAGTTTCTCCTCGCAGCCCGCGGGGCAGATGGTGCTGGTGTGCGGGCGCTATGAGGGCATTGACGAGCGCTTTCTTGAGACCTATGTTGACCACACCGTCAGCCTCGGAGACTTTGTGCTGTCAGGCGCAGAGCTCGCAGCCTGTGCGCTGATTGACGCGGTGGTAAGGCAGCTGCCGGGGGCCATTAAGGAGCTTTCGGCTTCTGACGAATCGTTTTCGACGGGGCTACTTGACGCACCGCACTACACGCGGCCCGAGGTTTGGCGGGGCAAGGGGGTGCCCGAGGTGCTCCTCACCGGCCATCACGCCAACATCGCGCGCTGGACGCGTGAAAAATCTTTGAAAATCACTGGACAAAAGCGTCCGGATTTGATTAAAATCGCGCGTTCACTCGGACGCTTGTCGTCTGAAGATGAAGCGTTTCTGCGGAAAAATTAATCCGCGGAAAAATTCTTAAAGCCCGGGGCGGGCGTCAAACCTTTCCCGGAACATGAAACCCCATCCTCTGGACGGTCTGTCAGAAACGACAATTTCATGAGCCGCCGAATGATGGTAACGGAGTTAAAGATGAATCTCATCGACAAACTGGAACAAGAAGAAATCGAACGCGTCAGCAAGGGTAAGACCTACCCGGACTTCCAGGCCGGCGACACTGTCAGCGTTCTCGTCAACGTGATCGAAGGCAACCACAAGCGCACTCAGGCGTTTGAAGGTGTTGTGATCGCCCGCCGCAACCGCGGTCTCAACTCGTCCTTCATCGTCCGCAAGATCTCTTCCGGCGAAGGCGTTGAACGTACGTTCCAGCTTTATTCGCCCACGATCGCCTCGATCGAAGTGAAGCGCCACGGTGCCGTGCGCCGCGCCAAGCTCTACTACCTGCGCGACCGTTCCGGCAAGGCCGCTCGCATCCGCGAACGTCTCGTCCGCAAGGACGCGAAGGCTGCCGAATAATCCGTTTCGGATTCGGGCAATCGAGTCTCCGGTGGAAAGAGATTTCTGCCGGGGATTTTTTTCGTCTGTAAAGACTGAAACTAATTATTTAAGCCTAGGATAAACAACTTAGTTCTTTGGTAAGCTCAGCGGCATCTTTGGTGTGGGCCGACACAAAAGGAAGGCTCTTAACCGAAGCCATCCGCGGTATTCCCGCCGCGGACAATGCGGCAAACCGAGGTTAACCATGGAACTTTCCCGTCGTTCGACGATCGCTGCCGCAATGGGCGCCGCTGCGCTGACGGTGCCGGCTTTAGAAGCCGCCGCCAAACAAAAGATGCCTTTAAAACCGATGCCTGTGAGCAGCATGCGCCGCGTGCTCATCCAGTCAAGCTCGCGCTACCACAAGTCGGGCTACCTCGATTTTGCGGGTGACCAGTACGAACTTCTTTTCCAGGGTAAGAAACCCGATCTGCTTTTCATCCCGTACGCGATGGTCGCGGGTACCTACGACGACTACGAAGCCCGCGTGCCGAAGGCCTTTAAGCCCTTCGGCCACAAGGTTGTGTCCATTCACCACTTCAAGGACCCGGTGAAGGCCGTTCGTGAAGCACAGGCAATTGCTGTGGGCGGCGGCAACACCTGGGCGCTCGTGACCCGGATGTATGAAGCGGGCATCATCGATCCGATCCGCGAACGCGTCAATTCCGGTGTGCTTCCGTACTGCGGGTGGTCCGCGGGCGGTAACGTCGCCTGCCCGACGCTTCGCACCACAAACGACATGCCGATCGCCGAACCCCCGTCCTTCAATACCTTCGGCTTCATCCCGTTCCAGACGAACCCGCACTTCATTTTGGGCGGCACCGCAGGTCTTAACAACGAAACCCGCGAAGACCGTATCGAAGAATTCATCTGGTACAACCCGGATGAAGAAGTGATCGGCCTTCCCGAAGGCACGGCCCTTTTTGTGACCGGTGAACACAACTGTGAAGTCATCGGCCCGAAGGACTCCGAAGTCCTTTATTGGTTCCGCCAAGCGCAGCCCAAGGGGATGAAGCTTGAGCGCATCCCGCTCGGCACGAAGTTTGACCTGCGTAACGTGGGCCCGGGCAAGAAACTCGCCTAACTGCTCAATAAGCTGAAAACTACTTTTTCAGTATCAGGCCCGCCGATATCCGTATCGGCGGGTTTTTCGCTTTTGGTGTTTGTGCCTAAACGGTGCCGTATCGGCTCAAGAAAGTTGAAATTAAGCGGAAAGAGAAGGGGATCTTTGCTCTGAAGAGTCGTCCTGCAAGGCAAAATGAGCGGGCAATAACGCTGTCGGTTACGCACTGACGGCTCATGAGACTAACGGGAGATACAAGATGGCTCTTAACCGCCGCTCGCTTTTGACCGCAGCTTCCGCCGGAGCTGCACTTTTGGGAACAACCGTGTCGGCCGCCGAAGCCGCACCCGCCGTACCTGCCTTTAAGGCGCCGACTGCGAAAAAACCCCTTTTGCTGTGCTTTAACGAAAATCCCCTGGGGATGAGTGCCGCTGCCCGTAAGGCCGCCGCGCACGCCACGGTGCAGGGCTCGCGCTATCCGTTTTTAAGAACTGAAGTGTTGAGAAAGGCGATTGCCGACTACATGGGCGCAAAGCCTGCCAACATCATGCCTTCGCACGGCTCAGCTGAAGCAATCCGCGCTTCCATTGAAGCCTACAACACGCCTGATGTGCAGGTCGTGGTGCCGGAACTCACTTACAGTGACGGCGCCGACACGGCCCGCAAGAACAATATGAAGGTGACGACCGTTGCGATGGGCAAGAACTGGTCGATCGATATCCCCGCGATGAAAAGCGCGGTAGCGGCACATAAGGGCCACTCGATCGTCTACTTTGTGAACCCCAATAATCCCACGTCGACGCTTGCCGACAGCAAGGCGCTTCTTGACTGGATCCGCAGTAAGCCCGCGAAGACCTTCTTTGTGATCGACGAGGCCTACACGGAGTTTGTGGACGACCCGAAATTCGTGTCTGCGACGACGCTCGTAAAGGAAGGGTATGAAAACCTCGTGGTCTTAAAGACCTTCTCCAAGATCTTTGCCATGGCCGGCATGCGTCTCGGGTTTGCCTTTGCGCACCCCAAGACCATCAACCAGATCCGCTGCCATGTCGCCTACGACATCATGATGAACATCTGCTCGATTGAGGCAGGTCTTGCTGAAATCACCGACAAAGCGTTCATTGACTTCAGCCGCAGCGAAAACGCAAAGGCCCGCAAGCTTCTGTGCAAAGCGCTGGACGAGCTTGGGATTGAATACCTTAGGAGCCAGACAAACTTTGTCTTTATGAACTTGAAGGCCCCCTTAAAGCCCTTTGCCGAACGCATGAAGGCTGAGCACATTTTGGTGGGCCGTCCTTTCCCGCCGGCCGTTGAGTGGTGCCGCGTCTCGCTGGGCACCCCCGCTGAGACCGCGTACTTTGTGAAAAAGCTGCGCGAATTCCGTCAGAAGGGGTGGGTGTAACCGCGTAATGCCGGGGTTCTCTGAATCACCCCGGCTGTTACTCCAAAAGAAAAGCGCCGGAAGCTTTGTTGGCTTTCCGGCGCTTTTAAATTGCGCTTGAAATTACTGAGGCTGACTCGTGGTGGGCGGGGTCACGGTCTGCGGATGAAAGAGCGCTTCAACGTCGATCGCGTCCATCACGTACTTTGCGCCGCAGAAGGAGCACGTGACTTCAATCGTGCCGCGCTCTTTGATGATGCTTTCGGCTTCGTCTTTACCGAGGCTTTTGACGATGCTGCGGATGCCGGCCATCGAGCAGCGGCACTGAAACTTCGGTTTAAGTTCCTTGGAGACCGTGGGATTTAATTCCCAGAAGAGGTGGCGCGCGAGCGTCATCGCATCGTCGTTAAGAAGCTCTTCGCGCGTTACGGTATCGGCGTAAACCGTGATTTCAGCAAGTGTCTCTTCGGGCGTTTTTTCGCTGTCGCCGCCCTTGCCGCCGGTGTTGGCAACATGCTGCAGGAGAATGCCGCCGGCACTGGTTTCGCCCGCGGCAAGCCACAGGCGCGTGCTTAACTGATCGGACTGCGTGAGAAAGCTCTCCAGCGTCTTCGCAACAGTTTCACCCGTAAGCGGCACCACGCTCTGGTAGGGCTGCTCGCCCGCCGCACGGTCAGCGGCATCGAGAATCATCGCGCAGCGGCCGTTGCCGTGAGCGTTCACAAGGTCCTTAAAGGTCGCGTTTTCAGGCACTTCCTCGGCCTTCACGTTCATCTGGGCGGTCGCGCGCACCGTGAGCCCGTCACGGACTTCAACGAGCGCAAGCCGCACCGGGCCGTCCCCCTGGATCTGCAGTATGACGGACCCCTTGAACTTAAGGTTGACGGCAAGCATAAGGGCTGCACAGGTGAGTTCCCCGAGCATATGCGCAACCGGCACCGGCAGGTGCTGATTGCGGATGATGTTCTGCCAGCATTCACCCAGATGCAGAACCTCGGCGTGACAGTTCTTGTCGAGAAAAAGAAGTTTTACGAGTTTGTCGTCGGCCATTCGTTGTTTTCCTTGTTGTCGCCCGGATTGTGCCCTGGAGCGGTTGTGCGGCGCATCTTAAAATATATAGGGGCACTTGAGGCTGTTCTCAAGAGGAATGCAAAACGGGAGGACAATGGCGGTTGCTGCTCCGGTCCCGGAACGATGCAGTGACTGATAAAGGTCCTGTATCAGATCTGTTGACTCTTTTTCGGGATTGTTTCGGACTGCAAATCCGAAGCGGCAGAAAGCCTGCGGATTGCCATAATTTCGTGCAATGAAGATGCCGCTGCAGATGGAGTCCTTTGCCGTGCCTGCAGCGCAGGAGGAACCAAGTGACCATTGATCTGCACATGCATTCCACCGCAAGTGACGGGACGTTAAGCCCGACGGAACTGATGCGCTTTGCCGCGGAGTGCGGCTGCAATACCGTGGCGCTCACTGATCACGATACGGCGGCGGGAGTGTCTGAGGCGCGCTCCGAGGCTCACCGTCTCGGTATCCGCTTTATTGCAGGCATTGAAGTGTCGTCTCTTTGGGGCGGGCGTTCGATTCACGTGGTGGGGCTCGGCATTGATGACACGAACCCGGTTCTTACGCGTAAGGTCAGAGAATTTGAAGTGAGCCGCACGCGGCGCGCTGCGCAGATTGCAGAAAAACTTGCGGCCCTCGGAATCCCCGGAATGCTTGAAAAGGCAACGGCCTTTGCGGAAAACAAACTGAACGTCTCGCGCGTGCATTTTGCGCTGGCACTCTTAGAAGCCGGTGCCGTGAAAAACCAGCAGGAAGCCTTTGACCGGTATCTGGGGGACGGAAAACCCGCTTACATCATGGCCCCGTGGCCGACGGTAGTAGAAGCGGTTGACCTTATTCACACCGCTGGCGGTATTGCCGGGATGGCGCACCCGGGCCGCTATCACTTTAAAAATGACTGGACGGTGGACGAACTCATGAAGGACTTTGCCGCAGCCGGGGGCGAAGCCGTGGAAGTGATCAGCGGCAGTCAGCAGCCTGACTTTACGCCGCGGTGCCTCGCGTGGGCGAGGGAGTACAAGCTCCTCGTTTCCACGGGCTCGGACTTTCACAGTAAAACCGGAACGCGCCCGATGCCCGGCACGCAGGGGCAACTGCCTGCGGGTTACACTTCGGTGCTTTCAAAATTAACGAATTAAAAACAGGGAGTAGGAAAATGACGCATTTAAAGAGCGTACTGTGTGCCGCCGCCGTGGGGCTCGTGCTTACCGTAACGGGGTGCTCGGATAAAACGTCCGACGCGCAGTCTCAGGCCAAGGCCGACACGATGGAGAAGGCGGTTCTTACCGTCGGGATGGAACTCGCATATCCCCCGTTTGAGGGAAAAGACGCCGCGGGTAACCCCGCCGGCGTGAGCCCGGACTTTATGAAGGATTTCGGTAAAGCCGTCGGTAAAGAAATCAAGATTGAAAACATTGCCTTTGACGGTCTGATTCCGGCCCTTGTGACCGGCAAGGTCGACATGGTGATGAGCTCCATGACGATTACGGACGCCCGCAAAAAGACGGTGGATTTTTCAGCGCCCTACGCTAACGCGATGCTTGCGATTCTCACGAATAAAGCGGCCAATATCCGCTCAATTGACGATCTCAACCAGCCGAGCCGCAAGATTGCCGCCAAGATCGGTTCCACCGGTTACCTCTACGCCCAAAAGCACCTCACCAAGGCTACGGTGACGGCGCTCGCGGATGAAAGCGCCTGTGTGATGGAAGTGGCTTCGGGCCGCGCTGACGGCTTTTTGTACGATCAGCTCACCATTTACCGCAACCATATGAAAAATCCGGATACAACGGCCGCGGTCTTTATTCCCTTCCAGAAAGTGGAACCCTGGGGTGTGGCGGTGCGTAAGGGCGATGAAAAGCTTGTGAAGGCCTTAAACACCTTCATTGAAAACTACCGTAAGGAAGGCGGCTTTGAAAAGCTCACCGAAAAGCACCTTGCAGCCGAAAAGAAAGCCTTTGATGCCTACGGCTTTAAGTGGTTTTTTGACATGACACCCGCTAAGTAATGCTTGCCTTTTTCAGAACCCGTCCGGACGAAAAAACGCCGCCCGCCAAAGCCGCGGTCAGTCTCGTGATTGCCGCGGCCCTTATCGTCGGTTTTTTCTGGTTGTCGCTCTCGCGGATCGACTACCGGCCGGACTTCTCGTTTCTGCCGGAATTTAAAATCCGCATCTGGGATGGGTTTTGGCTTACGGTGGCCGTGAGCCTGGCGAGCATGGTGGTCTCGCTCCTGCTTGGCTCGCTTGCAGCGGGCGGCGAGATGAGCCGGTGGCTGCCGCTCAGATACCTGAGCCGCGCCTACGTGGTCTTTATCCGCGGCACGCCCCTCATCATGCAGATCTACCTCTTCTTTTATCTGGTGGGGACGGCCTGGGGCGTGGAAAACCGGTTTTGGGCGGGTGTAATCATTCTGTCGGTCTTTCAGGGGGCGTATATCTCGGAAATCCTCCGCGGAAGCTTTAATTCGATTGAGGCGTCGCAATTGGAAAGCGCAAGGGCCGTGGGATTTTCGCCCGTGCAGACACTCAGGTTTGTGATCATTCCGCAGATGACGGCAAGAACGCTGCCGGCTTTGGCCGGGCAGTTTGCCTCCGTCATCAAGGACTCATCGCTTCTTTCGATGATTTCTGTCACTGAACTCACGCAGACCATGCGCGAAATCAGTGCCGTGAACTTAAACCTTGTGGAGTGCTATCTCTTTTTGGGTGTTCTCTACCTGATTCTGACGTTGCCTGTCGTGCTTGTGAGCAACCTGCTTGAAAAGAGGTTCCGGTATGAAGCTTGAGATCTCGCACCTGACGAAGTCTTTTGCCGCAGACGCGCCGGTTCTTTCCGACATCAGTTTTTCAGCCGAAACTTCCTCGCTTGCGTTAATCGGGTCCTCGGGTGGAGGGAAGTCAACACTGCTGCGCATTATCGGGGGGCTCATCAGTGCTGAATCCGGCACCGTGACCGTAAACGGCCGCACGTTGGGTCACGATGAAAAGGCGCTTGCCGGCTGGCGTCGCAGTATCGGTTTTGTCTTTCAGCAGGGAAGCCTCTTTAAACACATGACGGCCCTGGAAAACGTGGCGCTTCCGCTGCGTGAAGTGCACGGCGTGCAAAAAGAGGAGGCCGAACACCGCGCCATGGAGCTTCTCACGCGCTTTGGGTTGGCTGATCACGCCTTAAAGCGTCCCGCGGAACTCTCCGGCGGCCAGCAGCAAAGAGCCGCCATTGCGCGCGCCCTCGCGCCCAATCCGGGGCTGCTTCTGTTAGACGAACCGACAAGTGCTCTCGATCCCGAGTACACCTCGGAAGTGCTGGACGTTGTGGATGAACTGAGGGCCGAAGGCGTGGAATTCATTATCGTCACGCACGAGATGGGGTTTGCCAGACGCGCCTGCGAAACGACGGCCTTTTTGTATCAGGGAAAGATTTTGGAAGCCGGGTTAAGCGCTGAGCTTTTTGAGCGTCCGAAGACCGCGGAACTCAAGAAGTTTTTGGGGCGGATTCTGGAGTGGAATGCGTAGTAAGAAGGCATGCCTGTTGTGCCTCTTGCATTTCCTGTTCCAATTTCACACGGGCGGGAATCATTAGTTTGGCCGTACGGGCCTCGCCAAGGGATTGAACCGCAAATGCCATGGCGCGTGCGAGCGTCAGGCCTTCATTACATTAGATGTCATACTAACTTTCGCCACCCCTTCAAGCTTTATGTGGACGGCAAGGCCGCGATTGAAATCGACAAGTTCAACTATGTGGCTAAGTTCGGCGACACAGACATTCTGTCGTCCGTCCGCGGCGATCTGGGACTGAACTGATGAGACAAGATATCCCCGGCCAGTCCGGGGATAAGGAGACGTGACAATGAGCAATGTGGTGCACAAGCTTTTAAGGCCGGTAAAGTTTGAAGACAAGACTTACGAAATGATCCCGTTGGATCTGGACTCGTTGAGCGGTCGCGATATCAAGGAAGCAAAAAAGGAGTTTGAACTCGCCAATCCTCAAAAGGTGTCCTTTGTGTTGTCGGCTGATTCTGATTTTGCAGCTTATCTAGCGGCCAGAGCTTCTAAGTTGCCGGTGGAGCTTTTTGACTACATTCCGGCTCCTGATTATGTCGTCATCACGTAGACGGTGATTAATTTTTTGCTCTTGTCGGGTTTCGGAGAGGCCGAGGCCCGAATAATTCAGCAGGCCAAGGATCGGGTAACGACAGAGCAGCAGGCGGTGACATTGACGAAGGAATAAAAAACCTGATGCGCTGTTGTTTCAGATTGGTTGCATCAGGTGCCGGAGGAAGTGCTGCTGAGTGGTTTGAGCGGCCGATTACGGAGCTTTATGAGTGGTGTGAGGCTGTTGCGGATGAGTTGAAAGTCCGAAAGTAGTTACTTGATGAAGTAGGTCACATAAAAAATGATGCCGGCACCAAAGCAGACAGCAAAGAGCAGAAAAATTCCCAGCAATTTAAGTACGGCACCGATCAGATCCATCGCGTCGGAAAAGGGGGTTCTGGCGAGTTCCTGGATCTCTATGGGAAGTTCAGGGTTTGTTGAAGCGCTGTTGTAAAACATTGTGTGTCACCATACTCCTCTTAAGCAATTTTATTGATTTTTGGTTGAAATATGGCGAA
>ULWB01040273.1_pt1 | contig 20846 bp, 8 predicted proteins | sample 1959891 | NCBI WGS metagenome assembly ULWB01 (sample SAMEA4835799, study PRJEB28245) | human gut metagenome | biome: gut microbiome; material: fecal sample | place: Denmark | collected 2008 | reverse complement strand
CGATGATGGCCGGCATTGACATCAATTCGCGCTTCGAGACGGCTCCCGCCGTGAAAGACGCCGCACTGATAGGGCGGTTCGTAGGCAGGCTGCGCAGCGCCAAAACGACAACACAGACACAAAGACTAAAACAAAACAAGACATGAACAGAATCAACGAACTATTCAGCAAGGCCGGAAACAGGAAACTGCTCTCACTCTACTTCTGCGCAGGATGCCCTGCGCCAGACAATACGGCCGACACTCTCAGGGCAATGCAACGCCATGGCATCGACATGGTGGAAATCGGAATACCGTTCAGCGACCCCATGGCCGACGGGCCTGCAATACAAGACGCCGCCACGAAAGCGCTGCGCAACGGCATGACGCTGGCCAAGCTCTTCGGGCAACTCAAGGCCGTCAAAGACGAGATAACCATGCCGGTGATTCTCATGGGCTACCTCAACCCGATATTGCAATACGGCATCGAGAGGTTCTGCGAGAGCTGCGCTGAATGCGGGGTGGACGGCGCCATCATACCCGACCTGCCGTTCAAAGACTACATGGAGACGGTGAAGCCTGTGGCCGACAGGCACAACATAAGGATAATAATGCTCATCACGCCCGAGACAAGCGACGAACGCATACGCTTCATCGACGACCACACCGACGGATTCATATACATGGTGTCGTCGGCGGCCACCACAGGGGCGCAACAACTGTTCGACGACAAGCGGCTGGAATACTTCCGCCGCATAGACGACATGCACCTGCACAACCCGAGGATGATTGGCTTCGGTGTGTCGAACCGCCAGACGCTCGAAAGCGCACAGGCCTATTCGGCCGGGGCCATCATAGGCAGCAAGTTTGTAAGCCTGCTCAACGACAGCGCCAATGCCGACGAGGCGCTCGACAAACTGTTCGCCGCCCTCAGGCGGTGAGCACCGTGGCGAGCGTGGCACCTGCACCGGCAGAAGTGGCACGCAACGGCAATCAATGTGCAAAAAATGCCCGCCACCCACAGTGCGCCGCACCGGCGGGAATGCCAAACGGGCCATACGGCACTGCAAAACGGGCGTTTTCGCAACACAAAACGGGCCGTTCGGCAGTGCCGTATGGCCCGTTTGGCATGTGGCTGACAATGAGCGCATTATGAAAGATGCCATAGGGCGTAGCAGGCCCCGGCCGCCCACCTCGGCCAGAACCGGCTTAATCATATTAGCGGACATTTATTCCACCGCCACAGCCGAAGGCGCATCGGGCCGAGCCAAGGCCAAGCCGAAGCATGGAATGCGGCGGGGCGAGGCTGGCGCCGTGGCTGCATGAAGCGCAAACCGCAACCGGCACAAGACGCCATAACGACTGCACGGGGTTGGACATTGGCAAAATCAACACAGCCGCACAACGTCAGCCACACGGCCGTCAATCACCACCAAACGGCCTTTCTGAGCCTCAAAAAATCGAAAATACAGTCATATTTATGGTGGAAAATCGTATTTTAACGGATTTTCCACCCTCAAACACATCTGCAGAAACAATATTCCCCCGTTTTTATTAAAATGTCCTAACAAAACATTTCAATTTATCCGCCGCCATAAAAAATATTTTGTACCTTTGCATCAGGAACATAACCAAAACTAAAGTACCAACCTATTTTACCATAGAAATCTATATAATAAATTAAAGACGTTAGTGATAAAGGGTTAATAATAGCATTCCCTCATTGTTTAGTAGTAATGTAACAGACCACGTCTGTGAAGATATGGTCTGTTTTTAGAAGCCATAACATTTCAGAAACTATATAAAAACGATTTATGAAATACTTACATTTATTGCTCCTCTGCCTGCTATTCCCCGCAGCCCTTATGGCCGACGGATGGGACACTCAGTATAAGCAGATAGAACAAAGCATCAGGCAACCGAAGTTTGCCGACCGTGATTTCCTGATAACAAAGTACGGCGCCAGCCCCGAAGCATCGGCAGCATCCAACCAAAAGGCCATAAACAAGGCCATAGCCGAATGCTCGAAAGCTGGCGGTGGCAGGGTTGTAGTACCTGCAGGCACATACAACACGGGCGCCATCACCATGAAAAGCCATGTCAACCTCGTCGTAGAAAAAGGCGCCACGCTCCTGTTCGCATTCCAACCGGAGCTTTATCCCATCGTTCCCACGCGCTGGGAAGGCCTTGACTGCTGGAACCTTTCACCCTGCATCTACGCATACAAGGCTACCGACGTGGCCATCACCGGCGAAGGAACCATCGACGGCGGCGGCACAAACGAGACGTGGTGGAAGTGGTGCGGTGCTACCCACTACGGCTGGAAGGAAGGTGTGATAAGCCAGCGCAACGGCAGCCGCGCCCGGTTGCTGAAGATGGCAGAAGACGGTGTCGACATGAACGAGCGCCGCTTCGGGCCTGAAGACGGCCTGCGCCCGCAGCTGATAAACTTCAACCAGTGCGACGGCATACTCATAGAAAACGTCACCCTGCTGCGCTCTCCGTTCTGGGTGATTCACCCGTTGCTATCGAAAAACATCACCGTACGCGGCGTGCACATCAACAACGACGGCCCCAACGGCGACGGATGCGACCCCGAGTCGTGCGACGGCGTGCTGATAGAAAACTGCTTCTTCAACACCGGCGACGACTGCATAGCCATCAAGAGCGGCCGAAACAACGACGGGCGCCTGTGGAACCGCCCGAGCCAGAACATCATTGTGCGCAACTGCGAGATGCAAAACGGCCACGGCGGCGTGGTGATAGGCAGCGAGATATCCGGCGGATGCCGCAACGTGTTTGCCGAAAACAACATAATGGACAGCCCGAACCTCGACCGCGTGATACGCATCAAGACCAACACGTGTCGCGGAGGCATAGTGGAGAACATCTATGCACGCAACATCACCGTGGGGCAATGCGGCGAGTCGGTGCTCAAAATCAACCTCGACTATGAGCACAACGAGATTTGCTGCCGCGGGTTCCTGCCTACGGTACGCAACATAAACCTTGAAAACGTGACGTGCCAAAAGAGCAAGTACGGCGTGCAAATAATCGCGCTGGACACGTGCGTCAACGTTTACGACATCAATGTGAAGGACTGCAAGTTCAACGGAGTGGCAGAAGGCAACACAATAAAGGGCCTTACGCGCAACATCAACTTCGACAACCTATATATAAACGGCGGACTTGTGCTTCAGGAAAAGCCATACAAGAACTACAGCCAGTGGATGACTGCCTCCGAGATGAAGCGCGTGCCGCAGTCATACCTGCTCGACTTCTCAAAGAAACCTAAGTGGAGCTATGTCATGGGCATCGAGCTCGAGGCCATGCTCGACACGTATCTCAAGTACGGAGGCGAGGAAATAAAAGACTATTGCAAGCTCTACACCGACACGATGATAAACGACAAGGGCGAGATACGGGGCTACAAGCTGAAAGACTACAACCTCGACAACATCCGCACGGGCCATTTCGTGGCACGCATGTATGAGCTCTATCCCGAGAAAAAGAACCTGAAGGCCATCGAGACGCTCATGAAGCAGATGAAAGACCAGCCCCGCACCAACGAAGGCGTATACTGGCACAAGGCCATCTACGCCTACCAGGTGTGGCTCGACGGCATATTCATGGGCCTGCCTTTCCACGCGATGACCGCCAAGATGCTGCTCAGCGACAAGAAGGCGCGCAAGATTTACGACGACGCCGTAGACCAGATAAAGAAGACTTACGACCGTACGCTCGACCCGAAGACGGGCCTCAACCGCCACGCATGGGACGAAACGCGCGAGATGTTCTGGGCCGACAAGGCCACAGGACTGTCGCAGCACTGCTGGGGACGGGCCCAGGGATGGTATACCATGGCGCTCATCGAATTGCTCGACGTGCTTCCCGAAGACTACGAACGCCGCCCGGAGGTCATCGACTTGCTCAAGAAAGACCTCGATGCCGTGATAAAATGGCAAGACAAGAAGACCGGGGTGTGGTATCAGGTGATGGACAGCCCGGGGCGCGAAGGCAACTATCTCGAGTCGACATGCTCGACCATGTTTGCCTACTCGCTGCTCAAGGCATACCGAAAAGGCTACCTCGGAGCCAAATACCGCGACGCGGGAATACGCGCTTACCGCGGAATCATCAACAACTTCATCAAGGTCAACCCCGACAGCACTATCTCGCTGACCAACTGTTGCGCCGTGGCCGGCCTCGGCCCGGGCACGAGCCCCACCATAGCCAAGTATGTGAAGAAGCCCAACCTGCGCCGCGACGGCTCTTACGACTACTATCTCTCTGAGCCGGTGCGCGACAACGACGCCAAGGGAGTGGGCCCGTTCATCTGGGCTTCGCTCGAGATGGAAGCGCTGGGATACAACACCGACAACTCCACAGAGGCCATAGACCGCCAAGCAGTGGTGACGCGCAACAACCCAATCGTCACCCGTCCCGACTCGCTGGCGTCGCTCTCGGTGGGCAACGGCCACATTGCAGCAACGGTAGACGTTACCGGACTGCAGAGCTACCCGGACTTCTACGAGGGTGGAGTGCCGCTGACCACCATGTCGGACTGGGGATGGCACTCGTTCAAAAACGACAAGTCGGTGACCAAGAGCGAGACGGAGAAGGCCTTCGACCTGGGTCACGGACATGAAGAAACATACGCAGTGGAATACAAAAAGGCCGGTCGCAACAAGGATGCGACCGACTTTTTCCGCATCAACCCCCACCGCCTGAACCTCGGCATAGTTGGCCTTGAGCTGAAAGACAAGGCCGGCAAGAAGATTGAACTGGCCCAGCTGGGCGGCATACGCCAGGAACTGGCCCTTTGGGACGGCACCGTCAACTCGCGGTTCACTGCCGACAGCACCCTGGTGGAGGTGTCTACATCATGCTACCAAGACCGCGACGCCATCTTCTCGCGCATCAAGAGCAACATGCTCAAGGACGGACGCGCCTCCGTCACATTCAATTTCGCCTACCCGACAGGCAAGCATGCCGACGCGGCCGCCGACTGGTCGAAGCCCGACCTGCACTGTTCGGCCATCGTGTCGACGGGCGACCACAGCGCAACGATAGAGCGGACGGTAGACGAGACGAAGTATTACGTGAGCCTTGAATGGGAAGGCAACGCCACTCTCAAGGAGACGGCACCCCACAGCTTCACCCTCACCACCACCGACGACGTGCTCACCTTCTGCGCCGAATACTCTGCATCAATGCCCAAGAAGCGCAGCACCTCATACTCATACGACCAAGCCATCAAGGCGGTGATGAAGAGTTGGCCACGCTTCTGGAACGGCGGCGCCATGGCAGACTTCTCGGCCTGCACCGACCCGAGGGCCAAGGAGCTGGAGCGCCGCGTGGTTCTGTCACAGTACCTCACGCAAATCAACTGTGCCAACGCCACGCCGCCGCAGGAGACCGGGCTCACCTACAACTCATGGTTCGGCCGCCCTCATCTCGAGATGACATGGTGGCACACGGTCGACTTTGCCCTGTGGAACCGCCCGAAGACCATTGCCCCCATGCTCGACTGGTACAACGAAGTGGCCTATCCGATGGCCAAGAAGATAGCAGAGCGCCAGGGATTCAAGGGCGCGCGGTGGATGAAGATGACCGACCCCTGGGCCGGCGAAGCCCCGTCGAACACGGGTTCGTTCCTCACATGGCAGCAACCGCACTACATCTACCTCGCCGAGGAGATGTATCGGGCCAATCCCTCGAAGGCAACGCTCGACAAATACGGCAAGTATGTGGCCGAGACGGCCGAGTTCATGGCCGATTGGGCGAAGGCCTGCGCGCCAAAGGGCGGCACAATCAAGCTCTTCGGGCAGACGGCCATGCAAGAGTCTATGTCGAAAGACTTCTCTTACCACCACCCGTTCGAGCAGGCCTACTGGGTCTACGGGCTCACCGTTGCCCAGCAGTGGCGCGAGCGCCAGTGCCTGGAGCGCAACGCCGAGTGGGACGACATAATAAGCCGCATGGCCCCGCTGGCCGAGAATGGCGACATCTATGCAGCCGGAGTGCCGCTCGCCGAGTTTGACTCAAAGGCCAAGTCGACCGAGTTCGACCCCTTCGTGGCCGCCGAGCAAGCCGGCCGCAAGCAGGTTTCGGCCGAAGATTTCGCCCTGAAGTCGCGCTCCGACCACCCCGCCGTGCTCGGCGCCTGCGGCCTGCTGCCCTACTATCCCGCCCTGTATGACAAGGCAAAGATGGCCAAGACGCTCGACTGGGTGATGCAAAACTGGAACTGGCCCACCACATGGGGATGGGACTACGGCATGATAGCCATGACCGCCGCCCGCCTCGGCCGTCCAGAGACAGCACTCGAGGCACTGCTCATAGACAAGGGAAAGAACACCTACCTCGTAAGCGGCCACAACTTCCAGGAGCCCAAGCGGCTGCGCCTATACATGCCCGGCAACGGCTCGCTGCTCGCCGCCGTGGCCATGATGTGCGCCGGGTGGGACGGCTGCGCCGAGCCCAGCAACCCGGGATTCCCCAAGGACGGCAAGTGGAACGTACGCTGGGAAGGGTTCCAACGCATGCAATGAGCAACACACCTCAAGCCTCGCAAGTGCACGCCAACGCTGCCCTTGCGAGGCTTTTCCGTATCAACAAGGACACTATTAACCACAAAATGACACCATTATGAAAAAGACTCTGACGGCAGCTGCAGCCATTGCCCTGCTTGCTGCCAACGCCACGGCCGCCAGGCAGCCCGCATTCCCCACTGCCGAAGGCTACGGAATGTATACCGTTGGGGGCCGGGGCGGCGACGTTTATGAAGTGACCAACCTCAACGACTCGGGCAAAGGAAGCCTGCGCCAGGCCGTAAACGCCAAGGGGCCACGCACGGTTGTGTTCCGCGTATCGGGCACAATAGAGCTGAAGAAGCCGCTAACCATCAACAACCCCTACATAACCATAGCCGGACAAACGGCGCCCGGCGACGGCATCTGCATAAAAGACTACCCACTAAACATATCGGCCGACGAAGTGATAATACGCCACCTGCGCGTAAGGCTGGGCGACAAGAGCGGCCAGGACGCCGACGCCATCAGTTGCCGTGGCCACAAAAACATAATACTCGACCACGTTTCGGCCAGCTGGAGCATCGACGAGACCATGTCGATATACATGTGCGAGAACGTGACAATACAGTGGTGCATCATCAGCGAGAGCCTATTTGCATCAAACCACATAAAGGGCAACCACGGATTCGGCGGCATCTGGGGCAACAACTACGCCACATACCACCACAACCTGATAGCCTGCCACTCCAGCCGCAACCCGCGCTTCGCCTCGGGGGCGGGATACAACGACTACAGAAACAACGTAATATACAACTGGGGGTACAACAGCTGCTATGGAGGCGAGAAAGACCACCCGGAGATAAAGAACACATTCGGCTCGTTTACGGTCAACATGGTGGCCAACTACTACAAGCCCGGCCCGGCCACACAGCCCGGGCGTACAGCCTGCAGGATAGCCGGGCCGTCGTTCAGGGGCAGTGCCGACAACTACGGCAAATGGTATGTGGCCGACAACATTGTCGAGGGCTGCGACAGCGTGAGCCGCGACAACTGGGACGGCGGCATGCAACCGGCCGGCGGCGACGTCGACATCGAGCATGTGAGGCTCGGCCAACCGTGGCCGGCAATGCCCATAAGGCAGGAGACGGCCGCCCGGGCCTACATCTCGGTGCTGGCCGGAGCCGGGGCCACGCTGCCCAGGCGCGACGCCGTCGACGCGCGCATAGTCGACGAGGCCCGCAGCGGGAAGGCATCGGTAGAGGGCAAGGCATACAAGGCCCGAAAGCGGATGAAAGACCCGTCGCAACCTTCCGGCATCATCGACACGCCTGAAGATGCGGGCGGATGGCCCACGCTCAGGTCGCTACCTGCCCCAACCGACTCCGACCACGACGGCATGCCCGACGCATGGGAGGCCGGACGCGGTCTCGACCCCTACGACCCTGCCGACCGCAACACTACCGGCGCCGACGGCTACACCATGCTCGAGGCATACATCAACAGCCTGTGAAACTGACGGGAGGGATGCCGGAGGTGTAAAAATCTTTCGCCGTTGGCCGGCAAGGCGGCCATTGCCCGCAACCCACTGACGCCCAACCACTTGCCGCCACGGGCCGTTTGACCCTGCAAAACAGCCCCCGCCGGGGGCCAAAACGGCCCGGACGGCATGACGGAACAGGCCATTCGGCACACCCGCCGAAGCCTGTTGGCAGCACGCCTGTTGCCATGTAAACAATCATTACCCACCACCCCCAAGGCTCACCCGCCCACCCTGCACGCCCCGGCAAGCCCGGCAGGCACACGGAAAAAAGAGGGCCGACGGCGCAAAAACACGCAACAGACGGCGCGAGGCGAGAAAAACAGCCCGAAAAAAAGCCATTGTTGCAGAAAAAGCATTATCTTTGCACCAAGACACTTTGTGTGCTTAAAATACACCTGTCTACCAACAATCCACAGGCAAACCTAAGGCCCCGAGCCTAAAGGCGGGCCCCGACAGCCGCAAGCCGCTGCAAAGGGCAGGCTATACGTAAAGTTATCGATAACTAAAACTATCTATAAGGAAATGAAAAAGACAAGACTTGCGCTGACATTGGCCACTTCGGCCATTGCCGGCATCAGCATGGCGCAGGCACCGGCTTTCCCCGGAGCCGAGGGCCATGGGCGCTACACCACCGGCGGGCGCGGCGGAAAAGTGATACACGTGACCAACCTCAACGACTCCGGCGAGGGCAGCCTGCGCGAGGCCGTCAGCGGAAACGACAAGAAGATTGTGGTGTTCGACGTGGGCGGAGTGATAGAACTGGAACGCAACCTAAACATCGGCGGCAACACGACAATACTCGGTCAGACAGCCCCCGGGCAAGGCATAACCCTGCGCTACTACACCGTTGAATACAACGGCGACAACATCATAGTGCGGTTTGTGCGATTCCGCCGGGGGCAGGAGCGCGACGTCAACGACGGAGCCGACGCCACCTGGACGCGCCACCACCGCAACATAATGCTCGACCACTGCTCGTTCAGCTGGAGCATCGACGAGGTGGCATCGTTCTACGACAACCGCGACTTCACCATGCAGTGGTGCACGGTGGCCGAGGCGCTCAACAACGCCGGCCACAACAAGGGCGCCCACGGCTACGGAGGCATCTGGGGCGGCAAGGGGGCATCGTTTCACCACAACTTCCTGGCCCACCTCAACAACCGCTCGCCGCGCTTCAACGGCGCACGCTACGCATGGGACGGATACGACCAGGACAAATACGACAACACGGTGATGGCCGAGCGCGTAGACTTCCGCAACTGCCTCATCTACAACTGGGGCACGGGCGGATGCTACGGCGGTCCCGGGGGCGGCTTTGTCAACATGGTAAACAACTACTACAAGGCCGGGCCGGGCACGTCGCACAAAGACCGTGTGACCGAATGCTCTACGGCCAGCTCGGGCAACAGCGAAGGGGCGCCCGACGAACTGATAGGCATGAAGTCGAGATATTACATCGACGGCAACTACGTAGACGGCTATGGGGCCAACTACGACTGGCAGGGCGTGACCTATGACGACGGACGCCCGACGTTCACCGACAAGGCAGGCATGTATGGCATGGGTGCCGGCGCCACCGTCAGCGTGCGCCTCGACGCCCCCATAGAGGCCGGCACCGTGACCACCCACAGCGCCGAGACGGCCTACGAGAAGGTGCGCCTCTACGCCGGGGCGTCGCTCAGCCGCGACATGCAGGACGCACGCTATGCCGAAGAGGCCTACGCCGGCACTGCCACCTACAGCGGCTCGGTGACAAAACGCGCCGGCATGCTCGACCTCGTGGCCGACCAGGGAGGCTATTCGCTCGACCGAGCCTCGCGGCCTGAGGCTTTCGACGAAGACAACGACGGCATACCCGACACCTGGGAGCGGGCCAACGGGCTTGACCCGGCCAACCCCGACGACGCCACGGCCACCACTCTCGACCCTGCGAAATACTATACCAACATAGAGGTCTATGCCAACAGCATCGTGCAAGACATAATGCTGGCCGGCAACGCCGACGCCATAGAGGCCGTCGAGGAGTATTACCCGCAATACACCAAGACCGACGGCACTGTGGTAGAGGCCATCAACCTGCCCGATGACCTGCCCGCCAATCCCGACGACCTTGAGGAGCTGGGTTCGGGAACAATAACATGGGCCCTCTCTTCGGGCTCTACGGAAGAGGCTACCGTGTCGGGCGGACTGGCTGAATACATAGAATCGACATCAATGGAAATAGGCTCTAACCTCACGCCCGACGGCACCCGCAACATCAACGGCACGACAATGACCGAGCTGACGTCGGCCGAGAAGCAGTCGACAGCCTCGTCGGCCAACCGCATCAGGTTCTCGGTGACACCGGCCAACGGCATCTACTTCACACCGACAGCCGTCAGGGTGATGCTGTCGCGCATAGGCACAGACAGCGGAGTGTTTGACCTTGCATGGCAATGCAACAACACCGAGACGGCCATAGTGACCGGAGGCGACATCAACCGCAACAAGCAGGAGTCGGGATGGTATACCGACTTCTCGCAGCCAACCACCGACATGACGGCCGGCACCGGCGAAAGCTCTATGTTGCTGTATATATATAATGTGAATGCTGGCAAGCAAACATCCATAGCCAACGTTGTCATCGAGGGCAAGGTGGCACAGTTGAGCAGCGGCATCGACGACATTGCGCTCGGCCAACCGGCATCGGTAAGCTACTACAACCTGCAGGGCGTGCAGACCGCAACCCCCGGCAAGGGCGTTAACATAATGGTAACCAAATATGCCGACGGCAGGCAGAGCGTGCGCAAAGTGACGCGCAGGTGACACCCGGCACTGCCACCGGCTCGACAACGACAACGGTGGGGGCGGACAATGACGGCCGCCCCCACCCCGCCCGTAGCCGACCGCAACGGCTGCCGCATAGCGCCGGCAACAGCCGGCAACAGCAAGCAATGCCACACCAGACCAAAATAACAATAACTAAAAACTAAAGAAACATGAGAAAAAGACTACTAAGGCTCACCGTAGCTGTGCTATGCGTGGCAGGGTTGCTGCCGTCGCAGGCTCAGACCTACGACAAGGAACCGGCCACAGTGGCCTGGGACTTCAACACACAGGCCGACTACGACAAAGTGACAACACTCATCCCGGCCGACGGCTTCTCGCTGGCTACAGTCGACCTTGGCGACATCGAGGTGACCGGCACAAGCACGGGACAAGCCACCAACGACGCCGGCGAGAAGGTGACCTTCCTGAAGCTGCGCCCATCGGGAACGACTCAGGCCGCCCAATGGAAGGTAACGCCAGCGCGCGGACTGTCGTTCACGCCAACGAAAGTGAGCGCATACATACAGCGCTTCGGCACCGACGCCGAGAACGGAGTGACCGTCAGCGCGCTGCTGCCCGACGGAACGAAGGAAGACCTGGGCAACTTCACCGCCCCACGCAACAACAAGTCGCAGGCCGACGACAAATTTGGGGGCAACGCCAACTACACCAACCGCTTTGAAATAGAGCTCACCGAGTCACAGCAACAGAAGCTCACCACAGCCGAGGGCTTCACCCTGCAGGCCACCGTGGGCGTGGGGGCAGCCAAGGAGGGCGGCTTCAGCGACGTGCGCATCGAGGGCACGCTGAGCGGCACTATAGAGAACGTGGCCAAATACACCCTTACGGCCACGGCAAACCCGGCCGAGGGCGGCACGGTGACGCTAAACCCGGCCTCCGACGAGTATGACGACGGCACCGAAGTGAAGGTGACCGCCACCCGAAACTTTGGCTACAAGTTTGTAAACTGGACCGACGCTTCGGGCAATGTGGTGTCTACCGAAACCGAATTCAGCCTCACCGTGACAGATAACACCACGCTCGAAGCAAACTTCGAGCCCGTGAAGACCTATTCGCTGACGTGCAACATCGAGGGAGGCGGCAACGACTACATGGTGACAATGGCACCAGAGCCAACCGTAATAGAAGGCAAGAACATGTATGAAGACGGCACCGACGTGATGCTTACAGCCTCGTCAAACAAGATAGTGACCTTCACCAACTGGAGCAACGGCGAGACATCGGCCTCGATAACGCTCACCATGGACCAAGACCGGGAGCTCACGGCCAACTTCTCGGCCACCGACTACATTGCGGCATGGGACTTCATCACCCCGGGCTGCGACAGTCGCAAGGCCGACTTCGCGTCGGCCGACAACGACGCGGCAACGCTCGTTATGCGCAACGCCGCCGGCGAGACCAGCGGATGGCTCGACAAGAGCTGGCAGGCGGCAGGCGGCTACGAGGGCCGCAACGCCGCAGTGAACTGGCGCACCACGGGGCTTGGCGACTACTACTGGCAGACCGTGGTCAACGCCGAGGCCTTCACAGACATCAAGGTGCAGAGCGCCATGGCCTACAACTACAACGCATACACCAAGCAAGACCTGCAATACTCGCTCGACGGCGAGCAATGGACCACCGTGGGCAGCTTTAACATCGAGGGAGCCAAACAGTGGCTGGACAAGGAGTTCAGCCTGCCGGCCGAGGCAAACAACCAGAAGACGGTATACCTGCGCTGGATTTCAGACAAGAGCTCGGCCATAAGCGGAACGACATCCGACAACGACGGCATTGCACTCTCCGACATATTCATCACCGGGACAGAGAAGCTGGTAGACGACGGCACTGCACCAAGGCTGCTGTCGACCGTGCCCGAGGAGGGCAACACCAACGCTTCGGCCAACGGCAAGATAATACTCACGTTCGACGAGAAGGTAAAGGTGGCCGACGGAGCCACGGCCACGCTCGGCCTGACGGAACTGCAGCCCAGCGTATCGGGACGTACTGTGATATTTGAATACAAGGGCCTGGAATACTCTACGCCCTACACGTTCACCCTGCCGGCCGGAAGCGTTGCCGACCTGACGGGCAACGCCGTCGACGAAGCCATCACCATCAACTTCAGCACCAAGACCCGCCCGGCCATATCCAAGGCACTCTACGACTTCATAGTGCCCGACGACGGCACGTTTACCGAGGCCATAGCGGCAGCTGAGAAGCGCGAAGACACCTCGGTGCGCTTCAGGATATTCATCAAACAGGGCCATTACGTGATACCGGCCAGCGAGACAGAGACCATCATGGGCTCCGACGGGGTGGCCTACCCAAGCCCGATAACCCACATAACCACGCCAAACGTGTCGATAATAGGCGAGGATATGGACAACACATCCATCGTCAACACGCTGCCCGAAACCGAGATTGAAGGCCAGTACGGCCCGGCGTGCCCCATCGAAGGCCTGCACAAGAACCAGACGATAGACCTCGGCAAGAACGCCACGGCCACCTACATACAGGACCTGACCATAAAGAGCGGGATGAAAGACGACCGTGGGCGCAACGGGGCACTCGAAGACGCATCAGACAAGACGGTTTGCAAAGACGTGAGCCTGGTGGGCTACCAAGACACTTACCTGTCTAACAACGACCGCGGACGCTTCTACTTTGAGGGCGGACGCCTGCGCGGGCGCACCGACTTCCTGTGCGGCAAGGGCGACGTATTCTACAACGAAGTGGAGCTGATGGTTTGCGGCTCGGGCTACATCTGCGCCCCGTCTAACCCCAAGCAGTATGGCTATGTGTTCAACAGCTGCACCATCAAGGGCGAGACCGGAGGCATAGACGGCAACTACACGCTCGGGCGCCCATGGGGCGACGGCACTCCGATAGCCCTCTACATCAACACGCGCATGGAGGCACAGCCGTCGGCCATAGGCTGGAACGAGATGAGCGGCGGCTGGCCGGCACGCTTTGCCGAATACAACTCGACCACGGCCAGCGGAACGGTGATAAACCTCGACAACCGAAAGAAGACTTTCGGCGACGGCCACGCCAACAACCCCGTGCTCACTGCGGCCGAGGCGGCACAGCTGACGCTTGAGAACGTGATGGGTGGCGACGACGACTGGGACCCGACATCGGCCACCGAACAGGCATCGGCACCCAAGAACGTAACCATAGACGGCACCACCCTGACATGGGAACCGAGCGACTATGTGCTCTGCTGGGCTGTATGCAAGGACGGAAAGGTGGTTGACTTCACCACACAACCCACATACACCGTCGATGATGCCGACGCCACCTACTCTGTGCGCGCGGCCAACGAAATGGGCGGACTGGGCGAAGCTGCCGCAGCCCAAATAGCCGACGGCATAAGCAACGCCACCGGCGAGACGGCCATAGGCGAGACGACGTATTACACCATAGGCGGAATAAAGACCGGAAAGACAGCCAAGGGCGTAAGCATACGCATAGACAGGATGGACAACGGTAAGACAAAAGCCACCAAAGTGGCCAGGTGACGCTTCGGCGGACATGCCGGGCAAGCACAGCCCGCATTGAGGTGAACGCCCCTGATGAACCACAGGGGCTGTCACTATACAAGACGAAAGCCCCCTCCAGGATACTACAGCCATCCCGGAGGGGGCCGTCTTGTCATCGCCATCGGCCGAAACCACTGCGCCGCCATGTGCCCGGCACCCTACGGCACTGCCGCCCAACCAACCCGCCGGCTTTCCGGTAGCCACACCTCGCAGCAAGCGGCCCGCAACACGCGCCTGCAGGAAGCAGGCGCACGGAGGGCGTGTTTTTCATGGTTTTTATGGCTCAAAAAGAATTATTTACCCCAAACAAACAAAATTTCCACCATAAATTTCACCATAATACATAAATTTGCAGCAAGAAAAATAACTAAAAACAAAAACAAAAATGCGCAAAACATGACTAACAGACCAAATTGCATACCATAATCATGCCGTGTTGCCAACTTACGAAAAGCCGTAAGCAAAGGCAAATCGACGAAAGGAAAGTGTTGTTAAGAAAGCATAAATCAAGACCACACCTAACCTTTATATTGAAAATTTAGCTATATTTGCATTAACACAATGCCAAGCTAACCCATACTTCGACATCTGTCAACCATAAAAACAGAACTAACAGCAGTCTGGTCACACTCACTGTGTGCAACTAACCAAATACTAAATAATTAAAAACCGTATATGAAACAACTAAAACTCATCAGAAAGTCAATATGGATATTATTGCTTTCATGCTTGATGTTACCTTCATGCTCGGATTTGGACGAGTACTTCGAGACACCCGAATGGATAGGAGGCTCGATATACAAGACGCTGCAAGACGAAGGCAACTACAGCATATTCCTCAAAGGTGTGGACATATCCGAGTATCAGCCGATACTCGACGGTAAGTCGATACTAACCGTCATGGCCCCCGACGACGACGCCATGACGCAATACCTGCAGGAAAACTATGGCACAACCGACATCAGCCAGATAGACAAGGATGAAGTGCGGAAGCTAATAGGATTCCACATACTGTACTACTCCTTTGACAAAAACAAACTCGTGAACTTCCGTCCCAACGAGGGCGACGGAGCCACCGACGACGAGCTAAACCTGAACGCCGGACTGTATTACAAGTTCCGCACGCGCAGCCAGGACGCCATCTCGACGGCCTACGACAACACCCGCAAGCGCAACGTACAGGTGTACCACAACGAGCGCTTGCTGCCGGTGTTCTCATACCGCATGTTCCAGACGAAGCAAATCGACGCAAAGGAAAACTACGAATACTTCTACCCTGAGACAGGATGGTCAGGCGACGGCGGCTTCAACGTGGCCAACGCCAACGTGACCGAATATGAGCGAATAGCGCGCAACGGCTACATCTACAAGATAGACCGCGTGCTCAAACCGCTCGAAACCATCTACGACGAGTTGCAGAATGCTGGCAAGTACAGCCGCATACTGAGCCTCTACGACAAAAGCGAGGTATATTCGTATGACAGCATACAGACACGCGAGCTCCAGACATCGGACTCGCTGTTCCACCACTACCACCAGAGCCCTCTGGTAAACATAGACAGCGAGTGGGGAGACGTGATGGACTATACGATGATGAGCGCACTGTCATCGATGGGCTACACCATCTTCGCCCCTACAGACGAAGCATTCCAGAACTTCTTCAACGAATACTGGGGTGAGGGCGGCTACTCATCGATAGAGGAAATAGACTCGGTGACAATGCAGGAAATCATGCGCAGCTGCGTCTATCCGCTATCAATCATCTTCCCGGGTGAGATAAAGAACGGTACGGCAGAAAACATCGACGGCGAGGTAATCACCGTCAACACAGACGAAGTGAGGCCCGAAGACCGCGTGGTATGCTCAAACGGACTGCTCTACGGCTGCTCCGTGCTCACCCCGCCGGCCAAGTTCCGCGCCGTGACCGGCCCGGCATTCCAATACAAGAAGTTCAGCAACTTCAACGAAATGCTTAACAACTCCGGCATGTCGTCGACGCTTGTGGCCGACGCCGTGAGCTACATCATGCTCTACCCCGACAACGACCAGCTGTACAACAACGCCGGAATACAGCGCACCGGCGGCCGGCTGGTATCAACAGCGCAGCCCGACGGCATGAGCACAAGCGCAATGACGGCATACATCAACGGCCACGTGGCCAGCCCGATAGACGGCAACTCTGTACTGCCCGAGACCGGCACGAAGGTGATACCGGCACTCACATCCGACTTCAAGCTCTACTGGTATGTCAAAGACGGCAAGATTACCAACAGCATCATGCACAACAACTGCCTGAAGTATGCAGGCAACACCGTCACCGACGACCAGATATGGACTACATTCGAGCCGCTGGCATACCGCGGCGACGTGAACGGCTGGACCAACGGACACGCCTATTCATACGACAGGCTGCTCATGCCAGGCGACTACTCAAACGAGAACAACATCCTGATGGTGAGGCTCATGATAAACAACCGCACCGACGAAACCACTGAGTTCTACGGATGGATAAACCTGCTCAACAAGGCAGGCCTTGTAAACACGAGCTCCGGCTCGCTGCAAACGACATTCACGCAGGAAGACTGCATGATGCTCATACCTACGACCAACGTGATAGAGCAGGCCATCGTCGACGGGAAACTGCCCGGAGTGAGCGCCGGGGCCGGTGCTACGGTAGGCTCGTCGACATTCTTCGACAACATCGAGATAACCGATGCCAGCTCCCTGACCGAATACCTGAAGCTGTATTTCGTGCCACTGTCAACGGCACCGTTCAGCAATTACCCATACATAGGCTGGGGTGAGAACACCGCCGACTACGGCGGACTGCCCACGCTGCAGCAAGAAGTGGTGTCGGAAGGTGGCTCGACAAGCATCATCTCTACCAACATGAACATCTACGACGACGGCACGGCACTCTATTGCGCCATCATCGACCGCAATACCGGGGTCGACGGCCACAGGGTGAAGGTTTCAGGGGCATACGACTACTTCCCGTTCGTATTCGAAGACGGGCCTGCCCACTTCATTGAAGACGTGTTCTGATGAAGCGGAAACCCAACGAGACACTATAATCACATATCTAATGGAGACAACATGGACAAGATAAGAAACATATTTGCAGTGGTGCTGTTATGCTTGGTCCAGCAGGCACTGGCACAAAAAACGGTTTCGGGAACGGTGACCGAAGACTTCGGAGGAAGTTCAGAACCGTGCATAGGCGTTAATGTGACTTTCCAAAATGCACAGAAACGTATAATCACCGGTACGGTTACCGACTTCAACGGAAAATACTCTATAAAGGTACCCGAGGAAGAGAAGGGGCAGCTGACGCTCGTATTCTCGTACATTGGAATGAAGTCGCAGTCGTACAAATACACCGGGCAGACCACGCTCAACGTGAAGATGAGCGGCAACGCCACGGAAATAAAAGAGGTGACCGTGCAGGGCAAGCGCGGCAGCCGCAACGAGATGGGTGTGACGGAGCGCCAGATGGCCTTTGCAACCCAGAAAATCAACATGAGCGACATCACGGCCGTATCGCCGGTGACGTCGATAGAGGAAGCCCTGCAGGGACAGCTCGGAGGCGTTGACATCCTCGCCGCCGGCGACCCCGGTGCAAAGAGCACCATCCGCATACGCGGTACGGCCACGCTGAACTCAAATGCCGACCCGCTCATCGTCATCAACGGTGTGCCCTACTCTACCGACATCGACGACTCGTTCGACTTCAACACGGCCAACCAAGAAGACTTCGCACAGATGCTCAGCCTCAACCCGAACGACATTGAGAGCATCGAGGTGCTGAAAGATGCCGCATCCACCGCCGTATACGGTACGGGTGGTGCCAACGGAGTGTTGCTCATAACCACAAAGAAAGGTGCAATGGGCAAGACGCGCTTCTCGTTCTCAACCAAGAACTCATTCAAGTTTGAGCCGGAATCAATGCCGATGCTCAGCGGAAACGACTACGTGGCCTACATCCAGGACGCCATCTGGAACTCGGCAAACGCACAGGGCCTGAGCGGGCAGAGCGGACTTCTGGAATACCTTTACGACACGCCAGAGATAGGCTACAACCCCGACTGGCGCTACTTCGACGAATACAACCAGAACACCGACTGGCTTTCGTACATCACTCAGAACGCATTCACCACCGATAACAGTTTCTCGATGTCGGGAGGAGGCGAGAAAGCCACATACCGATACTCGCTGTCGTACCTGAGCGAAGGCGGAACGACCAAGGGCACGGGCCTGACCCGACTGAACACCAGCCTCGACATAGGCTACCGCTTCTCGGAGAAGATCACAGTGAACGCCGAGTACACTTACTCTGACTCAAAGAAGAAGGCGCCCTGGAGCGAAAACCTGCGTGCAGAGGCCATGCGCAAGATGCCAAACAAGAGCCCCTACTATATCGACGACGAGACGGGGGCCATGACCGGAACATACTTCACCCGGCAGAACGACGAGGAGTTCCAAGGTGCATTCAGCAGCAAAGACGACGGCAGCAATGCAAAGAACTTCCACCCGATAATAATGGCCGAGGACAGCTACAGCAACCTGCGCACCCGCGAACAGAAGATAAACGTGAGGGGAAACTACTACCCCATGGAGCACTTGCAGTTCAACGGATATGTGTCTATGAAGTACAAGACACAGCGCACGGAGTCGTTCCTGCCGCAAACAGCCACGGGCGCGACAATAGAGAACACCTTTGCCAACCGAGCCACAAACTCATACACCAACAACTTCTCGCTGCAAACAGAGCTCAAGGGAATGTACAACAACTCGTGGAACGACAACAAGCACCAGTTCACCGCAACAGCTATATGGCGTACATCGCAGAGCCGCAGCTCAACGTCGTCGGCTTCACGCTACAACGTGGCATCGGCCAGCCTGGCCGATCCGGCCTCGGGCAGCGGCATACTGCTAAGCCAAGGCTCAGGTACCTCGGAGGTGCGCAAGCTCTCTGGAATTGGAAGCGTGGTGTACACACTGCTCGACCGATACACCATCAACGGAACGGTAAACTATGAAGGCAACTCAAGCATAAGCCGCGCACACAGGTGGGGAATATTCCCCGCAGTGGGTGTGTCATGGCAGTTTGCCGACGAACCATTCATGAAGTGGTCGAAAGACGTGCTGACAGAATGGAAGTGGCGCTTGAGCTACGGAGAGAGCGGCAACACGCCGAGCGGCACATCGCCATACGTGGGCACTTATGTTTCGGAAGGAATGTATATGGAAGGCAATGCCGTAACGGCAAGCACAATGCAGCTCAACAACCTGAAATGGGAGCGTTCGACCGAGTGGAATTTCGGCTTTGACTTCAACCTGTGGAACGGCAAGCTCACCGGCTCGTTCGACTACTACAACAAAAAGACCAATGACCTGCTGCAGAAAGACTATGTTGTGTCGAGCTACCTCGGCTACACGAACCACGAACTGAAATACTACAATGCCGGTTCGCTGCGCAACAAAGGAGTTGAGTTCCGCGCCGACTGGCAGGCACTGGACACCAAAGACTGGAAACTGAAAGTGAACTTCAACATCAGCCACAACGAAAACGAGATACTGAGCATGCCGGGCTACTCGGAAGAGAACTATTCGTTTGAAAACGGTGAATACGCCATGCGCATAGTGCGCGGCACCTCTGTAGGCTCTTTCTTCGGCTACAAATACCTGGGCGTTTACCAGAACACTGAAGACACCTATGCAAAAGATGCCGAGGGCAACGTGATGCACGACCTGCAGGGCAACCCGGTCATAATGTCTAACGGCACATACCGCTGCTACCCCGGCGACGCTAAGTATGAAGACCTAAACAAGGACGGCAAGATAGACAAGAACGACATCACATACATCGGCAACAGCAACCCGCAGCTGCAAGGCGGAGGCGGTTTCAACCTGCGCTACAAGAACTGGAGCCTCACGGTGTTCATGCACTACCGACTCGGGCAGAAGATAGTGAACCGCGCAAGGATGAACGCCGAGTCGATGATTGGCAGCGACAACCAGTCGACAGCTGTGCTACGCCGCTGGCGCAACGAAGGCGACCAGACAGACATACCACGCGCCCTGTGGGACTACGGCCTCAACTACCTCGGCTCAGACCGATTTGTGGAAGACTGCTCGTTCCTGCGCCTGAAGACCCTGTCGCTGAGCTACAACCTGCCCAAGACATTCTGCCAGAACCTGGGACTGACATCTGCCAACGTGTACATAACAGGCTACGACCTGTTTACCATAACAAACTACACGGGCCAAGACCCTGAAGTAAACCTGCCCTCAAATGTCACCGACCTTGCTGAGGACAATTCGCAGACACCGCGCAGCCGCCGCGTTGCAATGGGCGTTACCATCAACTTCTAAACAGTCACAATCATGAAAGGTTTAAAGACTATAATCATAATAGCTACAGCTGCCATGACATTGA
>ULWB01031910.1_pt1 | contig 21783 bp, 20 predicted proteins | sample 1959891 | NCBI WGS metagenome assembly ULWB01 (sample SAMEA4835799, study PRJEB28245) | human gut metagenome | biome: gut microbiome; material: fecal sample | place: Denmark | collected 2008 | reverse complement strand
GTGTCGAGAGGCATGCAGGTTCGAGTCCTGTTCTGGGCACCTTCTAATAGATACTGTAATACTGTCCGGGTGGTGGAATTGGTAGACACGCTACTTTGAGGGGGTAGTGGGCGTTGGCTCGTGTGAGTTCGAATCTCATCTCGGACACTATAAGAGGTCGGTTATCTCGTAGATTGCCGGCCTCTTTTTTTATTATTATTCGAGCTCCGTTGAAATTGGTGAGGGTACTGTTCATAAAATAAAGATAAAATCAATATCTTGGTACAGACAAGAGTTGTGAGGGGGATAAGAAAAACTCGGCTCAGTCGATTCATTCCGTTATTTTGTAGTTTCAGAGAGTGATGTGGTTGTAGCTGCTGTTGCGGTTGAGTCATTGGAGAAGGTTGCTACTTTCTCGTCGGCTTTCTTTTCGAACAAGTAGATATTTTCCCCTTGCCATCTACCTGAGTTGCGATACGAATTTTCTGGTATTTGCCGCAAAAGTCTTGCCGCAGCTTGGGAATCGAGAGTTTGGCGTGTGCGTGTGAATTGTTCTCGTCGGCTTAATTTGTCTACGGTTCGTTGGGCTTCCCGGAATAAAGAAGATTCGAAAGAGATAGCAGTGACGCCCGGAGCAAAAAGCACATGCAAAAAAGAACCGTTGTGCAGAGCGTAGTGGTTGACAGTAATCGAACCTTTGGTTTCGCAAACGGGGCGGTAATTATTCGATATTAGCCGGGGTAGTATCTTTTTTAGATTTTTTTGTTTCTGTCGGGGTGTGCAGTACCAGATCGCAGCCTCCCCTGTTTCCGAAAAAGAGATGGTTATAGCGCTGGTTTCGGGTAATCGGGCCGAAGAAAGTATTTCCTGCCATAACGATAGGATAGGGAATACTCGTCGTAAAACGGGTAAACGAGGTGTAATGGAGTCGATTTGCGATACTTGCTCTATTTCAAGAATTATTTTACTTTCTTCTGCGGGAATATAATCATATATACCGGCCGTTTTATATGCTTTTTCGAGCAGGTAGTTTTGCCGGAGGATATAGCCTCCTATCAGAATTAGGCATAAGGCTATACAAATAATACTTATATTCTTTTGAATCATCTTATATTCTACAAATATAACGAATAAGTGAGTGTAAAGCCAAATATAAAAATAATATTCGAGAAATGAATAAGTTTCGAGGAAAAACCGGGAGGAGGCAATCTTGTCGTCATTGTCTGTTGATAACTTCTTTATTTATTCTGCCGAATTAGTCGGTAGAGAAAAAAAATTTCATTACATTTGTTCGTTAAAGATGTAAGGGCAAAGTACCGAGTAGGCTGCTTTGCTCGGGCTTGATAGCCAGTGAAAAAGCTATCGGGAGAATGTAGTGAAACAAATAAATAAAAAGATATATTTATGAAATTTATCGTATCCAGCACGCTGTTGCTATCGCATTTGCAAACTATTAGCCGAGTAATTAACTCGAAAAACTCGATGGCTATTCTCGACAACTTTTTATTTCGTCTCGAAGGAACTCGATTGTCTATGACGGCATCGGATCAGGAGACGACTATGACTACGGCTATCGATGTAATGGAAGCCGATGGAGAGGGCGTTTTCGCTGTCAATGCGAAAATATTGCTCGAACCGTTGAAAGAGTTGCCCGATCAACCGTTGACGTTTGAGATCGATGACAATAATTTGGAAATATTCCTCTACTTCCAGAACGGACGCTATAACTTTATCGGGGTGAATGGTGACGAGTATCCTACCAAAATGCCGATGGATTCTTCTGCGGTATCGTTTTCTGTCGAAGCTCAACAATTACTTAACGGTATAGGTTGCACGTTGTTCGCTACTGCCGAGGACGAACTTCGGCCGATTATGAATGGTATATTCATGGATATTTTTGAAGATAGCGTTTCTTTCGTCGCTTCCGATACACACAAACTGGTTCGGTTCAAAAATCAGGGCATAGCCCCCGGTGTACGGGCATCGTTTATACTACCGAAAAAACCGGCCAATTTGTTGAAGGCTATACTCCCGAAAGAGAGTGGAAAGGTAGAGTTGGCTTTTGATTCGAAAAATGCATGTTTCAAACTTTCGGATTTCGTTTTGAATTGCCGGCTTATCGAGGGTAATTATCCCAATTACAACTCGGTTATTCCGACGAATAATCCCAATCGTTTAATTATCGACCGCGCTTTGTTTGTCAACGTCTTGCGTCGTGTATCCGTATTTGCCGATGCTGCTTTGGGATTGGCTAAACTACAACTGAAAAACGGGGAGTTGGTCGTATCTACCGAGAATAAAGACTATTCGATTTCGGCAGAGGAAAAAGTGGCATGCAATTATACCGGAGACGATTTGACTATTGGATTTAAAGCTTCGTTTTTGATAGAAATCTTGAATAATATATCGGCGACCGAGGTACTCGTGGAACTTTCGGATCCGACTCGCGCCGGGGTGATCCTGCCGTTGGAAAATAAAGAAAATGAAGATTTGTTGATGCTGTTGATGCCGATGATGCTCAATGATTTTTAATAAATTCTAAGCGATTGAATAACAGAAGATGAATTTGAACTTAAAGAATCCGCTTGTCTTTTTCGACTTGGAAACGACCGGAACGAATATAACGACCGACCGAATTATAGAGTTGGCTTATGTAAAGGTGTTTCCGAATGGAAAAACAGAAGAAAAAGATATTTATATCAATCCGGGAATGCCCATTCCTCCGGCTTCGACGGCCGTTCACCATATTACGGACGAAATGGTGGCCGATAAGCCGTTGTTCAAAGATGTGGCGCGGAATATTGCGAAGGTGTTCGAAGGAGCCGATATTGCCGGATTTAACTCCAATCGTTTTGATGTTCCTCTACTTATAGAAGAGTTGTTGAGAGCCGGGGTCAATCTCGATATATCGAAAAGGAAGTTTGTCGATGTACAAACTATCTATCATATCATGGAGCCTCGCACGTTAAAAGCCGCTTACAAATTCTATTGTGGAGCGCCGTTGGTCGATGCCCATTCGGCTTTGGCCGATACGCGGGCGACTTATGAGGTGTTTAAGGCTCAGCTCGACCGTTATACCGAGGAGATGAAAGAAGAGTATGAAGGAAAGTATCTCACGAACGATATAGACTCGTGGGTATCGTTTTCGACTCAAAATAGAAATGTAGATTTCGCAGGGCGTATTATTCTTAATGAGTACGATGTGGCTGTATTTAATTTCGGGAAATACAAAGGGCGTTCCGTCGAGGAAGTTTTCCAATTAGAACCGAGTTATTACAGTTGGATGATGCAGGGCGATTTCCCGTTGAATACGAAAAACGTCATAACCGAAATATATACTCGCGCACGCCGGCGTTTCTAAATTGCGTAAAAAATAGAGCTTCAACGATGTTGAAAGGAAAACATATCATATTGGGTATTACGGGTAGTATAGCTGCGTATAAAGCGGCCTATTTACTGCGTCTGCTGATAAAGCGGGGAGCCGAAGTGCAAGTGGTAATGACTCCCTCGGGGAAAGAATTCATCACGCCGGTTACCTTGTCTTCGCTGAGCGGCAAGCCTGTGGTTAGTGAGTTTTTTACGGCCAATACCGGCGAATGGCATAGCCACGTCGATTTGGGGCTTTGGGCAGATGCTTTGCTCATTGCGCCGGCCACGGCAGCGACAATCGGTAAGATGGCCAACGGGATAGCCGATAATATGCTTGTTACGACTTATCTGTCTTGTAAAGCTCCCGTTTTTGTGGCTCCGGCTATGGATTTGGATATGTATGCCCATGCTTCGACACAACGTAATTTGGATATGTTGAGGTCATATGGAAATCATATCATAGAACCGGCTACCGGTGAGTTAGCCAGTCATCTTACCGGCAAAGGACGTATGGAAGAACCCGAGAAGATAGTCGAAATACTTGATCGTTTTTTTGAAACTTCTAAGCCGCTTTCCGGGAAAAAAGTTTTGATTACAGCGGGACCTACTTACGAGAAAATCGATCCGGTGCGTTTTATCGGTAACTACTCGTCCGGGAAAATGGGATTTGCCCTTGCAGAAGCCTGTGCCGAGGCGGGAGCTGAAGTTATGTTGGTTGCTGGCCCGGTGAGTCTGAAAACGAATCATTCATCGATCGACCGTATCGATGTCGAGTCTGCCGAAGAAATGTATAGGGCTGTGCTATCTGAGTACGACCGGTCGGATATAGCGATTATGTGTGCGGCCGTCGCCGATTATGCTCCCGAAACGGTAAGCGATGTGAAATTGAAACGAACAGGGGAAGACCGGATTCTTCGACTTCGACCTAATCCCGATATAGCGGCAGAGTTGGGACGAAGAAAAAGACCCGGACAGTGTTTGGTGGGTTTTGCTCTCGAAACCAATGACGAGGAAATGAATGCCCGTTTGAAGATGGAGAAAAAGAATCTTGATTTTATCGTTTTGAATTCGTTGCGGGATGCAGGCGCAGGATTCCAATGTGATACGAATAAGGTAACTGTTATCGGCAAGCAGGGAGATCCGGTGGAGATTCCGTGTAAGCCCAAGATCGAGGTCGCTGCTGATATTGTGGATATTATCGGCCGTTATGTGTCGGAGGATCGTTGAATCGTTAAACGGTAGAAACTTTTCCATTTGAGTGTCTTGAATAAGAGAGATGATATGAAAAGAAATGTCTTGTATTTTTTACTTCTCCTCCTTCCTTTCCTGTCAGCTGCACAGGAGTTGAATTGTCGTGTAGAGGTGAATAGTGACCAGATACAGGGCACGAATAAAGAGGTGTTTACGACTTTAAAGGAAGCTATAACCGAGTATATTAACGATAGAAAATGGTCTACGGCTCAAATTTCGCCGGTCGAACGGATAGATTGCTCCATGCTTTTTACCGTTAAGGAATATACCGATAATCGGTTTGTCTGCGAGTTGCAAGTGCAATCGCGGCGTCCGGTATATAACAGTTCCTATACGACGACACTCATCAATTTCAAAGATACCAAAGTAGAGTTCAATTATCAGCAATACGAACCGCTTGTATTTTCCGAGACAAGTATAGAGAGTAATCTCACGGCTGTTATCAATTTTTATGTTTACATGATTCTCGGAGTCGATTTCGACAGTTTCTCGCCTATGGGGGGAACTCCATTCTACGAATTGGCGCATCAAGTGGTGAATCTTGGACAATCTTCTATGGAAGCCGGGTGGAAGGCTTTTGAAGATACCCGTAATCGCCATGCTTTATTATCGGCGTTTATCGAGCAGGGCACTGCCGGATTTCGACAGTTATGGTATGACTATCATCGAGGCGGTTTGGACGAAATGGCTTTGAGTGTAGATAAAGGACGGGCAAAAATAACCGATGCTATACAGCAATTACAGAAAGTATACGAAGCTGCACCGATGTCGGTACTCATTCCTTTATTTAAAGATGCGAAACTCGATGAATTGGTAAATGTGTATTCAAAAGCTCCGGTTTCGGAAAAAGAATCGGTATATGAAACGTTGAGTGGTATCTATCCTACTGAGAATACGATACTCGAGAAAATACGTCAGACAGAAAGATAAAGTGTAGTTACTATGATCAAGAAATTGAGTATTCGCAATTATACGCTTATCGATGAACTCAATATTGAATTTAACTCGGGTTTTTCGGTGATAACAGGTGAAACGGGGGCCGGTAAATCTATCATATTAGGTGCATTGTCGTTGATATTGGGGCAGCGTGCTGATTTGAAATCATTGAAACGTACCGATGAAAAGTCGGTAATAGAAGGTCTTTTCGATATATCGTCGTATCATCTGCAATCTTTTTTTGAAGAGAACGAACTGGACTATGATGCTAAGGAGTGTATTTTGAGAAGAGAGATTCTTCCGTCGGGCAAGTCGAGGGCTTTTATCAATGATACGCCGGTTTCTGTGACTCAGTTGAAATCATTAGGAGAACAGCTTATCGATATACATTCTCAGCATCAGAATCTTTTGTTGGCCGATTCTCATTTTCAGTTACGTGTCGTCGATACGATGGCCGGAAATTTTAGTTTATTGTCCGATTATCAACGGGAGTATCGTTCGTGGCATGAATTATTGAGAGAATATGCTCGATTACAAGATGAAAATCGATTGGGTAGGGAAGAAGAAGATTACTTGCGGTATCAGTTGTTCCAGTTAGAGGCGGCACAATTGAAAGAAGGAGAGCAAGAAGAATTGGAGGTAGAGCAGCAAACGTTGCAACATGCCGAGGAAATAAAGGGCGAGTTGGCGGTTATTCAGGGATATTTGCATGAAGAAGAGACTGGTGTTGTTCCTCTCCTGAATGCAGCATTGTCCAAAATGAAATCTCTCTCCCGGTTATACCCCGAAATCGATGAGTTGGTGGGACGGATTGAATCGGATTATATCGATTTGAAAGATATTGCTTCGTCGGTCGATCATTCCCAAGATAGCCTGAGTGTAGATCCCGACCGATTGTCTTGGGTTGAAAATCGTCTGGATATTTACTACTCTTTGCAGCAGAAGCATAGGGTGAGTACGGCCGTTGAATTGTTGGCTCTGAGAGATTCTTTTGCCGATAAGTTGACCCGTATTGAAAATTTCGATGAGGAACTGTCGGAGTTAAGGAGAAAAATCGAGGTGCGGGAGCGAAGGGTGAGTGAGCTTGTTGGCAAACTTTCGGCAGAACGGAGAAAAGCTGCCGATCAAATATCCCGAACGTTAACTGAAAGGGTGAAACCTTTGGGGATGCCGAATCTGCGGTTCGAAATAGAAATTTCTCCTCGTCAGCAATATGACGAAAATGGAGGTGATATTATTCGTTTTTTGTTTTCTGCCAATAAAAATCAACCGTTACAATCGGTATCCGAGGTCGCTTCTGGTGGAGAAATATCGAGATTGATGCTTTCGTTAAAAGCTCTCATTGCTCATGCTATGGCATTACCCTCGATTGTTTTTGATGAGGTCGATACGGGTGTGTCGGGAGAGATTGCCGATAAGATGGCCGGAATTATGAGAGAGATGGCCGAGTGCATGCAGGTGATCAGTATCACTCATCTGCCGCAGGTCGCTTCTCTGGGACAAACGCATTATCGGGTTTATAAAAGTGATACGGAAACATCGACAGCCACTCATTTGATTAAGTTATCGGAAAAAGAGAGGATCGAGGAAATCGCTCGTATGCTGAGTGGTTCCTCTTTGACAGCTGCGGCTTTGGATAATGCTTGTGAATTATTGAAACGTAATGACTTGAAAGATGGAAAAAAATGAAATGATTTTTGGCATCCGAGCTGTAATAGAAGCAGTGGAAGCCGGAAAGGAAATAGATAAGATTCTGATAAAGAAAGACCTTCAAGGCGATTTGGCGAAAGAACTTTTCGATTTGATAAAAGGTCGGGGATTTTTCGTTCAGCGTGTACCGGTCGAACGATTGAACCGGATTACCCGCAAAAATCATCAAGGAGTGATCGCTTTTATCTCGGCGGTGTCGTATCAGCGGTTGGGAGATATAATCCCTTCTTTGTTCGAGGAGGGGAAGGTTCCATTCATTGTTCTTCTCGATGGAATTACCGATGTACGTAATTTTGGAGCGATTGCTCGAACGTGTGAATGTACAGGCGTAGATGCCATTGTGTTACCCGAACGGGGAAGTGTCAGTGTGAATGCCGATGCGGTAAAAACTTCGGCGGGAGCTTTGTTGCATATCCCTGTTTGTCGAGAGCGCTCAATACATAGTGCTATTCGTTATTTGAAAGATAGCGGGATTAAAGTGGTCGCCGCTTCTGAGAAGGCTGTTATGAATTACATACGGGTGGATTATACGGTCCCCGTAGCAGTGGTTATGGGCGCTGAGGATACAGGGGTCGATGCCGATAATTTACGTTTGTGCGACGAGATGGTTGCTATCCCTCAGGTTGGGAACATCGGTTCGCTCAATGTTTCTGTGGCAGCAGGCGTCATGATGTATGAAGTGGTTAGACAAAGATTTAGCGGCGATTCAGTTTTTTGATTTATAGAGAAGAAGGAATAAAGTTTTACAAATAATAAACTTCATTCCTTCTTCTCTATAAGCCTAAAACATCGTATTTTACTTTTTATTCTTAACGGTTTTTAATCTGTAATGCTCTGGTTTAGCAGGGGTATTCATTTGGTCGTCAAGAATAACGACCGTTGTATCGCTTTCTACCCACAAATTGACGGTTTGATTCGATCCGCTGTCGGGGACTAGCTTGTAAACTTTGGCTGCTTTATCTTTTTTAGTCCCTTTATGTGATAGCTTTTTCCCTTTACTGTTTATTTTTTTCCCGCTTTTCCCATCGGCTGTTATATAGGTTGTTGTCATTTGGTATACGCCATTGACACTGTCTATCTTTTGGGTAATGATTACCAAGTAGTCCATACTGTCTTTTTTCCCAGAAGCTGTCGGTACTGTACCTTCATAAGCGAATACATCTACCAGTCCGGTCGAATCGGTTCCTACGATTTCTACGGCTTCGCCTTCGCCGGTCATCTGATTTTGTTTATTGTTTGACTGGCAAGCGATAAGAGCTGCCACGGTGAATAATGTAAAAACAAATTTTTTCATATCGTTATATATTGGTTTTTCCCTATAACATGTCGAAGCAATAAAAAGTTTACCCGAGTTGATAAAATCGCCTCAAAATTGTTTGAATAGATTCTGCGTGCCAACGGGCTATTTTTTCTCGTCCGCATTCCGATAGAAGTATTTTGCAATCTGCGTAGTTATCCATAAAAAGGTTTTCGGTGAGAAGTGCGGGGCAAACAGATTCTCTTAATATACCGAAATTCTCTTCTTTACAACCTCGAAAACGAAGTTCGGGAAAATGATTTTTCCAAAGGTCTTGAAATATTTCGGCGTATGATTTGCTTTTGTGACTACCTGAATAGGTAAACATTTCTCCACCGCTTCCTCCACCAGCATTCGCATGGATAGAGATAAGTAAACAATCACTTTGTTTGGCGATCGTATTGGCCCGTTTGCTGCGTTCCGATAAAGAAATATCTTCTTTTTCGGGTACTAGTCGGACACAAGAGATACCGGCCTTTTTCAATAGAATTTCTATTCGGGATACGATGTCGCGGTTAAACTCCCATTCGAATAGTTGACTACCGTCGGGCCATATAGGAGACCTCTTTCCCGGTGTATCGTATCCGTGCCCGTTGTCTAAAAGAATTTTTACCATAGTTCGATTTTATTTGGGTGGACAAATTTAGGGGGCTAGATGTTTATATTTATGGCATAATGATATACAGTAACAACAATTAGGTATGGCAAAGTACTTATTTCACCTAAAAAGGGGATTGTATAACTCTTGGGAATGCTGTTCCTTTGTCATGTCGAAACAATGATATTTCGCTATATTTGTAGAATATAGGATGCGGTTCGGCAGAGTCAAATCGGAAATGAGGTTTCCGTTTGCCTTTGCGCTCACCTTTGGTTATATTTGTATTTCAATGATACAAAAAAGTAAAAGAAAAAAATATGTATAAACTCGGAGCATATAATCAGAATAACCGAATGAGCGATTTGGTTTGTGACAATTACCCTGTGTTGTTAGTCATGAGCCGTTTCGGCATCGCGTTGGGTTTCGGCGATAAAAGTATCGGGGAGGTTTGTCGGGAAAATGGTGTACATACCGAAACATTTTTGGCCGTAGTTAATTTATTGTTAGACGAGGGTGATGTCGATGACTATAAAAATGTTATATCTGCCGGGGCTTTATTGGAGTATTTACATAATTCTCACGACTATTTTCTGAATTTCAGATTACCGGCTATTCGTTGTAATCTACTGAATGCGATAGATGGAGGAGAGAAAGATATTTCTATTGCAATTCTTCGGTTTTTCGACGAGTATGTAGCCGAGGTTCAGAAACACATGCGGTATGAAGAGAGTACTGTTTTTCCTTATGTAAACTCTTTATTGGCAGGTGTAAAGCCCGATATGTACAATATTGCGATATTTCGAAAACGACACGATCAAGTTGAAGCGAAATTGACCGAACTGAAAAATATATTGATAAAATATTATCCGGCATCGAGTAGTAATGAGCTGAATAGCGTGTTGTTCGATATATTTACATGCGAACAAGATTTAGCTTCGCATAATTATATAGAGGATTATCTTTTTATTCCGGTCATTCAAACGCTGGAATATAATATAGAAAGAAAAAAATGAAGCCTGTATTAAAAGTCGTCATAGCAGAACCTTCATTGATTATCCGTAAGGGATTATTGACTGTGTTGAAAAAACTGTCGACTCTCAATATCGAAGCGGCCGAAGTTGCCGATATGCAGCAGCTCCCAGCATTATTGTCGTGGCGTAGGCCAGATATATTGATTATAGATCCGGGATTGGCAGGTATATCGTCTATTATACAATTTAAGAAGAGCCTTGAAGGTCTCTCATTGAAATGCATTGCTTTACAGCATTCTTTGGCAGATGCTTCGGTTTTAAAAATGTATGATGGAGTCATCTCGGTGTACGATTCGGCAGAGCAGATTAAGGAAACGTTTGAATCGATGGTGCAGGCTTCTTCTGAAAAAGAAGAACGACAAGAACCGCTCACCGAGAGAGAAAAAGAGATTATTATAGGCGTTGTGAAAGGAATGACCAATAAGCAGATCGCTGAAAAATTGTGTTTGTCTGCCCATACAGTCATAACCCATAGGAGAAACATCGCAGGGAAATTGCAAATACATAGTCCGGCTGGATTGACAATCTATGCCATAGTGAATAAATTTGTGGACATCAATGATATAAAAGATTCCATTTATAGCCGTGAGGAGTGATTACTTCGTTATATAAGTTATTTGATGTTGTTTTTGGGAAAATCCGCCTATGGGTTAGGCGGATTTTTTCATGGTGATAAATGGTAGGAAGTTGGTATGATGTAAATTTGTTTCGACTATCTTTGCATTATAAAAAAGAAAGAATGATTAAAGCCCTGTTTTTCGATATTGACGGTACACTTGTGAGTTTTCATACTCATCGTATTCCTCGTTCTACGGTAGAATCGTTGGAGAAAGCCAAAAAGAAAGGATTGAAAATCTTTATCTCTACGGGACGACCTTTGACTTATATCAATAATCTCGATGATATCAAAAGCCTTATTGATGGATATATTACTACGAATGGCGCTTATATATTGGTCGGAGATAAGGTAATCGCTTGCCATGCAATTCCCAAAGAAGATGTTTGTGCAATGATGAAATTTTCCGATGAGCGGAAATTCCCGTGTATATTGGTGGGAGAATCGGAAGCTCTGGTCTATAACACGACTCGGGAAATCGAAGAATTTTTCCATCGGTTTCTCGATTTGAACGATATCTCCGGTAATATCTCTTTGAGTGCTCTTTTGCAACAACGCATTATACAGATGACACCGATTATTACAGCCGAGGAAGAGGCAGAGATTATGCCTTGTTTATCTTCTTGTGAGTCCAGTCGGTGGTATCCTGCTTTTGCCGATGTAACCGCTAAGGGAGTAGATAAAGGAGAGGGGGTGAAATCGGTTGCAAAATATTGTGGTTTTTCCATAAGCGAAGTAATGGCGTTTGGCGATGGAGGAAACGATACCAATATGTTGAAAGTCGCGGGTATTGGTGTCGCTATGGGTAATGCCGGAGATTCGCTAAAAAAGGTAGCCGATTATGTGACAACTACTGTCGATGACGATGGTATAAAACGAGCTTTGGAGTATTTTCATGTAATATAAAAACCGCCCGATAATATAAAATCGGGCGGTTTTCTATATATGATCGGTTGTTTTTACGGTATTACCACACTAAACTCAGCGATAGAGGTCTTTTGGTTTCCGTTTATCTCTTCGATGGGTTCTAATTTCAAGTATCTTGTTTCCAAGACTTTCCCGAATGTGACGAATTGAGGAATAGGATTGTTCTTTATGTTGCTGAATTCACCGTTAAGTATAATGCCTTTCCATTCTTTTCCGTCGTTACTTTGATACAAATTATAGTGGAAAATAGTCCCATCGGTATTCCCTTCTTGTACCGGTGTGTAACAGAACCCTTTTATGCTTCGTATTTTTCCGAGATCGATGAGGATAGGAGAAAGACCGTCGCTGTAAATAGCAGTCTCGATTTTTTTGTCAATAGCTTCTACTGCTTCTTTATCTCCGATAAGACACTCTTGGGGAGTGAAAACCGAATTTTGTGCTTCTTCTGATTTTTCTATAATAGGGTTTGCATAGAATATTCCGGTTCGTAATATGGAGAAATCGGCTCTTGTCCGATTAATAGTCACTCTTAATTTGTCGGCGATAACATCGTCGAATCTCACCAGTCGTTTATATCCTATTGTTGTGCCTTCGGAGATTTTTTCCCATACTCCGTTTATCGAAGCCTCTACGGTAAATGCTTCAATTCGTTGCCCGTTCTGTATATCCTCTTGCAGTAAGAGTGTATTCACGGGAGTCGTAGCCGTTATATTTATCTCGAAGGAATCGCCCTCTTTCCCGGTAATTTTTTCGTGAGAAGTTTTTCCATAATCGGTTGCAAATGTATGGCTTATATATTGAGCCAGTTCTTGAAGCCGTTTGGTGTCGTTTTCATGAATCAACCCCCTTGTGTCGGGAGGAATATTGAGCAGTAAAACAGAATTGTATCCTACCGATTTGAAATAGATGTCCACCAATGTAGAAAGCGATTTTACCTTATCGTCTTCTTCCCGATGATAGAACCAGCCCGGACGAATCGATACATCGACTTCCGACGGGTACCAAAATAATTCGGTCGCTTGTTCTAAAAGGGCTCGACTGCCGAGGTCTTTGGATAAATGGGATATACCTATTGCATTACAAACGCTGTCTGAACGGGAGTAACTACTCGGAATGAGGGCTGTTGCGCTCCATTCGGTTTCCCGCCCATATCCTTTTTCGTTTCCTACCCATCTCACGTCATCGCCCATAATGGCTGTGACAGCTTGGGGTTGCAATTCTCGTATGGTTTTAAGGATCGAGTCCCAGTCATATTCTTGTTTTTTACCATTAGGACCTTCACCGCAAGCCCCGTCGAACCAAACTTCGTGTATTTCGCCGTAGTTTGAGAGTAACTCGGTAAGTTGTTCGATGAAAAATTTATTGTATTCGGGCGAGTTTCCGTAGCAAGATGCATTTCTGTCCCACGGAGATAGGTAAACACCGAATTTGATACCATATTTGTCGCAAGCCTCTTTCATCTCTTTGACTACATCGCCTTTTCCTTCTTTCCAGGGTGATGAAGCGACCGAGTGACTGGTTGTAGCAGTGGGCCATAAACAAAAACCGTCATGATGTTTGGCTGTGAGAATCGCCATTTTAAATCCGGCATCTTTCAGCGTTTTTACCCATTGTTCGGCATCTAACTGAGTGGGGTTAAAAAGTTTGGGATCTTCCTTCCCGTCTCCCCATTCTCGATTGGTAAAGGTGTTTATACCGAAGTGTAGAAATGCGGTCAGTTCCAATTGCTGCCATGCTAGTTGTTGAGGTGTAGGAGTCAGGTGTGCTGCCATTTCGACTTTTTGTTCGATTGTCGAGCCTTCGGGAAAAACGAGATGTTTTTCGTAATATTGTTTTTTGTTCGACTGACAACCTGCGAATAGAGCACAAATAGTGAGAAAAACACATGTATTTTTCATTGGGTATAAATAATTAGTTTCCGTACAAAGATAATGATTCTATACAAAAAATAAAATACCTGTAAAATGTATGCTTTTTAAAGTCAAAAGATAATGGGTGGTATTTTTTATTTTAGATTTTTTTTGGTTTGACTTAACCGATTGAGAAATAAACTTTTAGCGAATTATTTGAGAGGTGACGGTAACGACTTGGCAACCGTGCGAATTTCAGCGATTTGTGGCGCTATGCTGTCAAATAACGCTCTTAAATTCAATTATATAATAAATTATACACAATGATATTAGTCCATATTGGAGATAATTGAATAATTATTGTTTTCTTTTTCGTTCAAATGGATATTCCTCTCGCCAAACATTCTCTTTTATGGTGTATATATAATATTTGTCCTCAAAAATCTCATCATCTATTTGATGGAAAGATGCAGCATCAATGTCATTGAGTTGTTTCCGAGAATAAAAAACATGATTTTTATCTGTAGCAATATGTCCATAAAAATAGAACTTGGCTTCGGAAACATTGAGAGAGTCTTTCAAAATGCGGTTTCCATTGTTAAACAACATATCATTAACAATGCATTTACTCAATCCAACTTCTTCGAAACGGTACACTTCGATGTCTTTGACAATAACATTAGCAAGATATATAATATTTCTTCCATTACGCAGATAATGACTGCCAGCGTTTAGGGTATCAATAGGTGACTGCAAGGAATCTACTTTTATTACTTCCCATTTATTTAGTGAGCTGTTCCAACTATCCATATAGATACAATCTTTATCGGTCCACCAGTGAGTTTCGCCTAAAGGAGCGAACGTATTTCTATCTACATCGAGTTTTGTTTCATCGTGATAGACAAAATCCTTATCGCGTATCCATGTCCAATCCTGACCATCGCCTTTATAGACAAAATGTTCAGCACTAGCCACATCGATATTACAGTAGGAAGGTCGAAAACTAGACATATCTACATCATAAACAAAAACATGGTCTTTATCTTTTGGTAAGCCGCTTTTATCTACGCTGAAAGATACAGCATCGGCGGTCTCTATAATTTTGTCTTGATACCATACATGTTTTTTATCCTTTGCCCAATTATCATACAAAATTATAAATGTCTCTTCATTCACATCTTTCAAATATCCCCAATGACCAAAGTTTATGAGATTTAGTACATGCTCAACAGATATATAGTAAATACCTCTCCAATTTTTATAGTAAGTACTATAATTGGAACAAATCCGTTTCCCTCTTGGAATAGGCAATCCGAAGAAAAACGATATAAACCAATAAAATATAATGATTATTATAATTGTTTTGAATAGTACTTTACGCCTATATTTCTTGATTTTCATAATGTCTCAAATTGTAATTCAATGGTAAATTTATACAAAATCGCCGTACATAAAACTTTTATGAGCGGCGATTTTACTGTTTTTCATCGTGATACAAAAGTTACAGCTTTATCTCTCTGTCTTTCCTTTGCGGTTGTGTTGGCCGGCGTATGTTCTGCCTTAACTTTTCGAACTGCTCCTTGAACCAATCGGTAATAGGTTTTCGGTCAATGGCAAGAACCGATCTCGTCCCGTCCGTGGGGTCTTTCACCACTTGAAACCCTGCCTTTTCGGTCGTGAATTTCCGTCCGTGTTCCTCCGAATAGAGTTCCCCTGCATATTCCAACGGCTTTTCCTTGACGAGCGTCGCGGTCTGCCTTTCATCGAATTCCATAAGGTGACACAGTTTTTCAATGCGCAACATTTCACGCAGGTGGGGAAACCATGCCACTACCTTTGCGATTACTGTTTTCAGAAACGATATTTCCTCCTTGTCTGCTATCTCCCTGCTGTGCTTCTGTTGCATTTCCCGTATCTCTCGGCTGTGATCTGCCTGTATGGTTTGTATTCGGGTTTGCAGGGCTTCGATGGTTTTCTCGTGGCTGGTTTTCCCTATGCATGGTGGTGTTCGCTCTATCCAGCGTCTTGACTCTGTTGTTTCTGAAAAGAGAACCTACACTTTCGGCAATGTTGGTGGCTGCTGTGTTTACAGCCCCTTTCAGTTTCTCGGTCTGTATCTCTTTTTTTACCTGTCTTAGTTCCTTCCGAGCCGTTTCTTTCTGCCTCTTCAAATCCCGGGCTTCCGCTTGCGGACAGTCGGCGTATCTTCAGTCTGCCCGCATCTTATCGGCTTGATGATTCTGAAGTGGCTGTCTGCACTCGCTGTACTCATTTTGCCTATTATGCCGAACGATCTAGTCAAACACCCTCCTTTATTATTTTTTTTCTTTCGGTTGGGTACAAGATTTTGTCACTCGCTTATTCTGTAGTAATTTTCGAATAGCTTTTTGTATATATTCGATTTATATCTTTTTGAGAAAAAACACTATCTTTGGCAAAATTTATATATAAGGCAAATATGGCAGCAAACTCTATATAGGGTTCATTTTGCATTTGTCGAAAAGATAGTACCAATGAAAGCAGAAGCAAAATGTTGAATTATGGAGAGTCGTTTCGGTATTTTCACGGAAATAAGAAATAGTTGTTTAATATAATAAATACAGGGACTTCTAATATTTAAATGATTCTATGAAAACATTGTCCCAATTTTGTTTTCCTATTTAACGGGAATAGCGGCGACTATTGTCGTTTTTCCTTTTTCGATATTGAAAACAGAAGATGAAGTTCCTATTCGTTGTAATTATAGAATAAAAATAAGGGAAAGAAATTTAGAAATAAGTTGTCCAATATAAAATTGTAGTGATGGAGAAAAGTTATAGAATTTTTTTGTGTCTGTTTTTCTATTTTCCGGTTGTTTTTGCCGGAAATATGAAATTATATTATGAGCGTCCGGCAGAGTATTTCGAAGAGGCTCTCGTTATAGGGAATGGGACGATGGGAGCGACTCTATATGGCGGTGTAAAAAAAGATAAGATTTCATTTAACGATATAACACTTTGGACAGGAGAACCCGAAAGTGAAAATTCTTCTCCCGATGCTTTTAATGTTATTCCCGAAATCAGAGCTTTACTGGATAATGAGGATTATCAAGGGGCAGATAAGGCTCAATACAAGGTACAAGGACATTACAGCGAAAATTATCAGCCACTTGGAACATTGACGATAGAATATCTTGATGATACAGCTGGCATTTCAGATTACCACCGATGGCTCGATATTGGTAATGCTACGGCACGAACGCAATACTTGAAGGACGGAAAACTTTTTACGAGCGATTATTTTGCATCGGCTCCCGATTCGGTGATTGTCATTCGTTTGAAATCTGAAAATAAGGAAGGAATTCATGCGTCGCTTTCGTTCGATTCTCCGTTACCTCATAGCTCGCAGGTGGCCGATAATGAAATATCTGTTGAAGGTTATGCGGCTTATCATTCGTTTCCGGTTTATTATAAGGCGGAAGATAAGCATCGCTATGATCCGGAAAGAGGCATTCACTTTAAGACTCTTGTGAGGGTTTTGAGTGTCGATGGGAGTGTAAAGGATCGATATTCGGATAGTCGTATCGAGATTGACGGGAGCACAGAAGTGCTCATTTTGATAGCGAATGTTACGAGTTTTAATGGTTTTGACAAGGATCCGGTTAAAGAGGGGCGTAATTATCGCAGTCATGTAGAAAAACGTATGAAGTGTGCTGTCGGCAAAACCTATGATGCTTTGCGAGAGGCACATATTAGAGACTATAAATATTATTTCGACCGTGTAAAACTCGATTTAGGAGATACAGATGACGATATTGCGGCATTGCCGACAGACAAACAGTTACTTTTTTATACTGATTGTAAGCAACGAAATCCAGATTTAGAGGAACTTTATTTTCAATTTGGACGCTATTTGCTCATATCTAGCTCTCGTACTTCGGGAGTCCCGGCCAATTTGCAGGGCCTGTGGAACGAAAGTGTGCTTCCGCCTTGGAGCAGTAACTATACAGTCAATATTAATCTCGAAGAAAATTATTGGGCTTCCGGTACGGCTAATCTGATAGAGATGCAATATCCGCTGATAGAGTTTATTGCTAATCTCAGTAAGACAGGACGAAAAACCGCAAAGGATTATTATGGTGTAGAGCGAGGTTGGTGCTTGGGGCATAATTCGGATATTTGGGCGATGACGTGTCCTGTTGGTCTGAATGAGGGAGACCCTTCATGGGCTTGTTGGACGATGGGGGGGACATGGTTGTCTACTCACATTTGGGAGCATTATCTTTTTACGTTGGACAAGGAATTTTTGCGTGAATTTTATCCTGTGTTAAAGGGTGCGGCAGAGTTTTGCATGGATTGGTTAGTCGAGAAAGATGGAAAACTTGTGACCTCGCCCGGAACCTCCCCCGAAAATAAGTACATTACGCCTGATGGGTATGTGGGGGCTACTTCCTATGGAAACACTTCCGATTTGGCGATGATACGCGAATGCCTTATGGATGCCGCCGAAGCGTCGAAGGTGCTCGGGGTGGATAAGTCTTTCAGGAAAAGAATTAAAAAGACTCTTTCTAGGTTGTATCCGTATCAAATTGGGACGGACGGTAATTTGCAAGAATGGTATTACGACTGGCAAGATCAAGACCCATATCATCGGCATCAATCTCATCTTTTCGGGTTGTATCCGGGGCATCATTTGTCGGTTGAGGAAACTCCCGAATTAGCGGCAGCTTGTGCCCGTACACTCCAAATTAAAGGAGATGAAACGACCGGGTGGAGCACCGGGTGGCGTGTAAACCTTTTGGCCCGGTTACAAGAGGGGGAAAAAGCCTATCATATGTATCGTAGGCTTCTTCGGTATGTCAGTCCCGATAACTATAAAGGAGAAGATGCGCGGCGTGGGGGTGGAACTTACCCGAATTTGTTGGATGCTCATTCGCCTTTTCAAATAGATGGTAACTTTGGCGGGTGTTCGGGTGTTATAGAAATGCTCATGCAATCTTCGACCAATAAGATCGTTCTTCTTCCGGCATTGCCAGAGTCTTGGGCCGATGGTAAAGTACAAGGTATTTGTGCTCGTGGCGGGTTTGTCGTCGATATGGAATGGAAAAATAGAGAAGTTGTATCATTAATTGTCTCTTCCCTCAAAGGAGGACAAACTGAGATTTGCTTCAATGGAGTTTCGAAAAAAGTCGTATTTAAAGCCGGTGAGAGGAAAAGATTGTTGTAGCAGACAAGTGTCAAGGGGTGTTCTATTTTTAGTTAAATGCTCATCAGGCCTTTTCTATACTGAGATCTTGTTTTTACCTTTAAAAGTTAATTGTTCATTATTTTAATTTTATGAGAAAAATCATTTTTTTTGTTGTGTCATTTTATTCTTTAATGCTTCTTTTGGTCGCATGTGGCAATGGTGAAGATGCATTGTATGAACAGCTTGTTGCCGATGATGGTCTTTATTATATACATGTGGCAATGGTGAAGATGCATTGTATGAACAGCCTCGGTTTAGTATAAGATCGGACATTCAAGGGGTTACAAGAATTCCTGTGCTCGATGGCGATGGCCGGGGATACTTTATCGAGGGTGATGTGAATACAGTTTTTTTTCAAGATAGAAATGGTAAATTGCTTAAAGAAATTTCTTACACCTATGGAAATACATATTATTGGAGTGATTTTCAATTGGAAAATGCGACCGATGGATTGCTGGTTTCCGCTTGTTATCCTCCTGTGAAAGCCGATCGCCCGACCGACTTCTCTTGGGACGTTACTTCATCGAATCTTGCGATTGCTGATTTTTTGGCCGCCTCTCCTGTGGAAGTGATACAAGGGGTGACAACCGATGTTGTCTTGAAGTTCAATCATCTTATGCACAAAATTGTTGTTAAATTGAAAGCCGATGGAACTACTGTCACGGAAGAAGATTTGAGCAAAGCTAAAATTTCGATATACAATTTCCGGCCTACGGCTGTGATAGATTTGTTGAGCGCAGAAGTGAAAGGGGCTTCCGGGACGATGGCTCGATTGGAATCCACAGGCGTTGAATCGGCCTTCATTCTGCCACCGCAAACCGTAGGAACGATCGAAGTGAAAGTAGAGTTGGAAGATCGCTCTCAGACTTTCCGGCTCTCAGAGTGTAAGGTAAACTCATCATTCCTTACACAGTTGCAAAGCGGTAAATTCTTTACACTCGTAATATCTGTTAGCAGAGGTTCATTTACGATTACCGGTCAGGATATCGATCCTTGGGGAAGTCAGGGAGAGGCCAACGGGGATATTATTATCTAAATTTATATCGTAGAGCATGAGATTCAAAACATACCCTTTTCTCCGATTGCTGTTGCTGTTGGAAATAATGTCGTTGTGTGCCTGTACGATAGATGATGGGGAGGCTTATCCGGAAAATGAATGGGTACGATTGACAGCGACTATTGCGCCTCTATCCGGAACCTCTCGGGCTCATGTCGGAGACAAGGGAAATGAATCTTTTCAGATAGAAGACAGGATAACACTCTTTATCACACCGCAGGGAGAATCTTCTTCTGGAACATTGGAACGTTCGATGAGCCTTGCTCCTGAGGGTTGGTCTCCGAGGCTTACATGGCAGGAAATTAAGGGAAGACAGATAGATTTTTCCGCTTTTTATCCGGAAATTTCTGTTTCTGGTTCCGGTATCTTTATGCATACAGTGGCGCTTGACCAACGTACAGACGAGTCCTTTTCCAAATCCGATTTATTGGCGGCTTCTACTAGGGTGGAGCGGGGCAATGCCGTGTCGCTCACCTTTCAGCATCAGTTAAGTCTGATAGAGTTGCGCTTGACTAGTTCGTCGACATTTACGGCAGAGCAACTTTCCAAGGCTGTGGTGCGCATACATGCTTGCTCGTCGGTTCAATTGCAGGCCGTGCCGATACCAAAAGTTTTGCAGCATATGGAAGACCGCATGGAAAACATAGTCTTTCATCGGGAAGAAGCCGGTACTTATCATGTGATTCTTCCTCCACAGCCCATACAAGAGCCGTGGCGGAAAAAATGGATAGAAATAGAGTTAGAGGGAAATACCTATATCTATGGCGCTCCTTTGGAATTGAATGGCGGAGAGGAATTTATTGCATTGAAGTCGGGGCAGCAACTGACACTGAACCTCAATCTTGACCGAGAACAGATTACAGAAGACTGGGCCAACAAGACCGTTTGGGTATATGGATTGAAGGATATACCCCCGGTTGATACGTGGAATTATGCGACAGACGATGGTCTTGGACATGGATTTGTGGGATTGAAATGGAATAGTCTGTATGGTTGGTATGACTGCAACAAGAAGAATCCTCAGGAAGGAACTGGTCTTGACTCCAATATGTGCTGGGCGGCTGCTTGTTCCAACATGATTTATTGGTGGTTGGAACAAAATGCGGAATATGTTCGTCGATACGGCTATTCGGGACCCTCCCAATATGGAAACTCTATTGACAGCGATGTGTTTGAATTGTATCGGACGCATTTCAATGATACGGGCAATGATGTAGCTGGCGCATTGAGTTGGTTTTTTACCGGTCGTTCACTGAGCGGCGGAAAGCAGAGTCCGGCTTATTTTAAAGAACTTTTGGGTGAAAATGAATTTGTGTCGACGGTCATTCCTATTTATACCGGTCGATCGCTTAGTGATGAATTGAAAATCTTGTTCAATTCACCGAAAGCGATAGAATGCACCATTTCTACATCGAGGTTAATACATGCGATTAATATTTGGGGAGCGGAGTTCGATGAAAACGGAGAGGTCTGTGCGTTGTATATTACCGATAACAATGACTCTGACCTTTATCGGCAGCCGGAAGGTTTCTCTTTTTTGGATCGTAAGAAAACACAAGCCGGCCTGCTATACAAACCGGTGAAGCGTATCTCCGATAAATACTACATGGAAGGAAGCATTAAAGGCAATTACAGTTTTTACATAAATGAGTTGAACACCCTTGACTTGATGCGCGATAAATGGGAAACTTTTTTTAAGGAGTAGAGCTGTGCTCTATATGATGGACTACCACTGTATTTGCTCCGGAGGTATTCCCGAATGGTATGGTTTCAACACTGCGAAATGCTTCTCTTTATCTAAATTTGAAAACTTAAAAGGTCATAAAGACTATTACTATTGATTTTGAAAAATATCGTTTAGCTATCAATCGGGTAAGCGTTATTTTCCTTTTTGTACTAAAAAACATATTAAAATGTTTGGTTATAAAGAACAAAA
>ULWB01033426.1_pt1 | contig 22264 bp, 22 predicted proteins | sample 1959891 | NCBI WGS metagenome assembly ULWB01 (sample SAMEA4835799, study PRJEB28245) | human gut metagenome | biome: gut microbiome; material: fecal sample | place: Denmark | collected 2008 | reverse complement strand
GGCGAAAGCCCCAAAAGGGATTGATGGAGTAACCGAGGGAGCTGGAAATTTAGCGGAAGATGTGATATCAGAAAGTGGGGTGAACATAAGAGGAGCTGGGGATGAGACCAGAGTGGTAGTAAAACTATTAATGGTTTAAATATAATAGATGGGAAAGTTGATGGGAAAATACCACTAGCAGAGTATAAAAAATATCGAGTTGATAGTGTGCATAATATAGATTCGGATACGATGACCTTAGGAAAGTATGAACCAACTATAAGGGCAGATGGTACTAAAGATTTTTCAATTCCAGGTCCAGGTGCATATACTGTTAAGGCAGGAGATACAACATATTTTAGTCTGGGAACGGAGTGGGATAAAATTACGGATACATATGGTTTAGACGTAGCAGGTCAAAATATGTTTGACTATTTTAACAAACCTGCATTAGATGATGCCATAAACGCAGGTAAAGAGATACGATTTTCACATAATCCAGAGGCATATGGTGAATGCGCATTGAAATGGGAATGGGATTATTTGCAAGAAAAACATGGGTATTTTGCATTAGAAAAAAAAGGAGATTTTTGGTATGCAACAAAATAATTTTAATGATATTAGAATCGATACGGGTAAAAAAATAAAAAAAATATTTGGTAATAAAATTAGAGGTATAGAATATTATGATGTGGTGGAAGAAGCAGGGCATTGGTCGTTTAAAATAGGTTTTTTTGCTTATGATTATTTTTACGTTGTTTTCACTTATGAACTTGATATTATAGGGTTTTCTATAGAAGTTGGAAATGGAAGATTAATAAGCGTAATGAATACACACAATTGCTATTCAAATACAGATATGGAAGCTTATATACGACGAATTGTTGAGGAACTTGAATTAAGAATTCCAGATAAATATCTGCAAACACGCGGTTGGTTATAATTTTAAATTCTTATTCAGAATGCGGATAATTCTTCACGAGCATATTAATCCATGGGAAGAATGTCAGATGATTTATTGCTAAATTCGAAAACAAATACAAATTGTGCAAATAATCTGACTGAATGGAGAAGCTTCGATGGAACAAGACAGTTCAGAGAGGTTGAATCAGATTACTTTGGCAGATATGGAATTTATTCCCAATACAGCCTATGTTTATTTTGAATTTTTTGGGACGTCAAATGTAGGGGAAAATGAACTCAAGGTTATTAGAAATGTTCATGTCCCATTAAAATAGTAAAATGGCAGGTTAGCAGTTCCTCTATAATGAAAACAGGGAAGTCGTAGCAGAGAAGGACTACAGTGGCAACGTCATTCGCTACATTCATGGACTGTGACTGATCAGCTCCGACAGTGAGAATGCCAGGACTTATTACCATTATAAATATAATGTGTTTGGTAATACCATAAGCTGTGAGGAAAGAGTAGAGAACCGTTTCCGATACCAGAGTGGTAAAACAAGTAAAAACGGATATGAATATTTAGATGACCAATTAGGTAGTTTAAAAGATAAAGTTAAGATAAATCAATATCAATCGGCAGAAAGTGTCAATGATTTGTGGGAAGCAAGAGGTTATAAATCACCTTATAAAGAAAAAACGGTTGTACAAAATATAACACTGACGGAAGATACAAAATTTGTTCGAGTGTACGATGGTGTAAATTCTAATTTAGAGGGTGGATGGGTTATGAGAGCTGAGGATATCAAAGGACTTACACCCAAAGAAATTCAAGCTGAATTTGCATTAGAGTATGAACCTATATTTATTGGTGAAGTAGAATTAAAGGCAGGAGATACAATACGTTTAGGTGAAGTTGGACCTAATTTTGGATATGATGGTGGCGGAATACAAATAGATTTGCAACAGCAATGGATTGGTGATTTTACTGAACTTGGAAAAATTGAAGACTGGAGGTAAAAGAATGAATGGAATAATTGTGGAAGGTAATACTTTAACTATTGGTCATACAAAAATTATTGTTAAATATCCAATTAAGAAAATTGAAAAAATAAATGGAAAATATATTGTTTTACTAAAGATTCCACGTGTGGAATTAGGAGTTGACGAATTAAATAATATTTTGTGTTATGATGAACAAGGTATAATGTGTTGGCAAATAAGTAATAAATTACCATCTAATATTGTTAGTAAAGAGCAAATTCCATATATTGCAATTCAAGTTATAGATGGGAAATTATATGCAACTGATTTTTGGGGAAGAAAGTTTAATGTTGATACAGAAAATGGGGAATTAATTGATGTTAAAATCGTACATTAGAAATATCTTCTATAATACTTGAGAAAAAGCGTAGAGGCAGATATGATACATAGGCATGCGGCCATATAGGATGAGTTATAGGATTTATTAGGGTTATACTTTCGGACTCCCAACAACCTATAGCCTCTGCATGTCTATTAATTATCCATCATAGCTGTTGCGAAGCAATTAAGAATCCATGATGTTAATTAATAGACACTAGCGAAATTTTGCCGAGCTGGGTATACGAACAAATATTGCAAAATGAATATGCTGATGTAACGCACTCCTAGCAACAGAATATTGCGAAAGCTTTGAAGCAAAAGCAAAAACCAATCCTCAGGGCACAAACAGCTCTGAGGGATTTTTTTCGCAAAAAATGAAAAAAGTAGAGAAATTTTTCCGGTGTGACTGCTGTGTGACCACCATAGTGTATAATGTAATGTAGAAAGAAATAACAAAGAAAACGATATTAAATCGGGAATAAAATGTGAGGTGAAGAGTGATTAATGAGAAAACTGAATTTTTACCACTGGGAAGTATCGTGGTTGTAAAGGGATATTAATTCCTGTTGACAATATTAAATTAAATAAATAGGGAAATTAATGTGTATGAATAATATTACAAAAAATAGATTGATTGATTCAGGTTGGAAAGAACAACGAAAAATTAATACTGATTTGATCCGAAAGAAATATGATGAAATTGGATTAGAATATCCAGAAGTTGTAGATAAATTCTTAAAAGAATATGGCATGTTAAATATAAATCCTAGAGATAAGTGCTATTTTGATGTTTCGTTTAATGCAATCAAAGCAATTGGATGTAATCTTGATGGTTCATATTTTAAAGAGTGTTTAGCTGAATATGATATAAATGAAACAGTATATCCAATTGGAGAAGCTTGTAGAAAGAATTTATTAGTACTAATGACATTAACAGAATCGTTTTATTGTTTTACAGATGGGCTATTATTATTTTTGGGTGGTTCAGTTGATGAAATGCTTGATTGTATAGTAGGAGAATGTAGAAAGCCAATAGAAATTGAATAGGTGATAATTGATGAAGACAAGATTCCAAAAGATATGTCAAAGCGGATGTGTATGCAGTTTGAAGTATCTAGAATTGATATTTGGTAATATCAAATGCAATTTGATAATGAAATTATTGAGGCTGCAGAACATGAAGGAAAAGTATAGAGATTTCCATTTTGGAGAATTTATCGAAAAGCCAAATCAGTGTGGATATTTTGAACAAAATGGAAATTGGTATACATACGTAATAGATGAAAGAAATTTTTGTATATTTACAGGACCATTTAATGGGAGCGCAATAATATATGCGTTTTCTATAGAAGCTGGAAATGGAAGATTATGGGAAAGCGAAAAATATAAGTTTTGATAAAAATACAGGAGAAATACAAGGGATGATGATTACAAAATAAAATTGATGAATAAGTAATGCCTGCTGATTAAGAAGATATCTGTAATTTCTAAATTTTATGTTTGCATCGCTTATACCATAATCAGAACAAATGCACAGTGGTATATTATTTTTGGATATTTTCTGAAAAAAGACAAATATTTGAAAATTACAGGATTATATGATATATTTTGTTGCATAAAAGCAGATTGCCTGTACATGGTGACATATATAAATAATGAAGAGGAAAAGCTATGAACGATAAAAGAAAGATAATAGCAATATTTATAATTGTTGCGATAGTAGCTGCGCTGGCTGCAGTTGCCACATTTTTTGTGATTAAGTCAGCAAAAAACGAGGCTAAGGGCTCGTCACAGATGACGGAAACAGCCACAGAGGATAGTTCAGACAAGGAAGACCCGCAGCATACGGGAGACAATGCCGGCTCAATGAGTGTGACATCTGATGATGGGGCTTCTGCGGATGAGACACAGATACTGTCTGCAAGCACTGTTGCGGAAAATAGTAATCTGACCTTCGGAATTGATGTATCTAAATATCAGGGCACCATAAAGTGGGACAAGGTTGCCGCAGGCGGAATTGATTTTGCGATGATACGTGTGGGCTACAGAACCCAGAAAACAGGTGAGATGTGTGTTGATACAAATGCCAGATACAACATGCAGGAGGCACAGAAAAATGGCATAAAGGTCGGGGTATATTTCTTTTCATCAGCAGTAAATGAAACAGAAGCCATTGAGGAGGCAGACTGGGTAGCAGACTACATCTCAAAATATCAGATTACATATCCGGTGGCATTTGACTGCGAGGGCTTCACAGACTCAGCCAGCAGACAGTATGGCATGTCATCAGAGGCACGCACCAAAGTAGCTGAGGCATTTTTGCAGGAAATATATAATAAAGGATATACACCTATGTTTTACGCTGCCATGAATGAGTTGTCGGCAAACAGCCAGTGGGATACTAAAACACTTGAGAGCAGGTACAAAATCTGGGTGTCACAATATCCGGACACAGCTTACCCGGAAACACCACAGTCATCTTATGAGGGCACACATGCCATGTGGCAGTATACCAATAAGGGAAAGGTGTCAGGGATTGATAAGCCGGTAGATTTGAATGTGGCATACTTTGGTTTTGATGAAACAGAGTCTGCAAAAAATGGGGATGCGGCTGACGATGCAACAGCTGATCCGGAAGCAAATATGAAGTTTTCGGATGTAAATGAGACCGTAACTGCCAAGGAGAGCGTCAATCTGAGGGATATTCCAAGTCAGGGCAATGACAGCACAATTAAGGCAACGCTGAATAACGGTGATACAGCAACAAGAACAGGCGTCAGTGACAGTGGATGGTCACGTGTCGAATATAATGGACAGACATATTATGCCATTTCAAACTACCTCACAACAGATATGAACTATGTAGTTCCCGGGCAGGACGGAAGTGGCAGCGGAGACGGACTGAAGACAAAGTTCAAGGAGTGTAATGATACTGTCACTGCAAAAATAGAGGTTAATCTGCGTGCACTTCCAAGTGTCACAAATCCGGATGCTACAGTTGTTGCAACGATAAAAAATGGGGAAACCGTCACCAGAACCGGAATCAATGAGGAGTTTGGCTGGTCACGCGTGGAATATAATGGACAGACACTTTATTGTGTGACAAGCTATCTGAGTGTGCAGTAATATAAGTAAATAAAAGCGATAGAACCACTTGCAACGCAGGTCATATTTGCAGCAGATGTGGCTTATGAGTCTGTTGACAGCGGCAGTGCATTATTGACAGATGAGTCACAGAAGGTGACAGTACAGCTTCAGAATGGAACAGCAGTTATTCCGCAGGGTGCAGATATTGAGACTGCTAAAGCGGCAATAGCAAAAGCGCTTGTTGTAAACGCAGACGAAGTTGATGTAAAAAACCTTGATTGGGAGTACGAGTGCGAGGGCAAGGATAAGACTAAATTACAGAAAAATACAGCATTCGGAAGCTTAGAGGGCTTTACGAGCACAACAACGAAAAAAATACTTTGGAATACTGTAACAACAGAATATAATCATCCGGCATTTTTAGAAAACGGTGAAGGAGATTTCAAATTCAGACTTAAGGGAAGCGATGAGGTTGTTACACTCCACAGAGCTTACAAGTATGAATCATCATTTGTTTTAAAGGATGCTCCGTATGAAGTGAGCATGGCTTTTAACGCGGATCAGTCATATGATTTTGATGCTACAGCAAGAGCAATTTATGATGCTGTGATAGCAAAGACAAATCCGGCAGGGCTTACATATGATGATGTGGCAATGGAGTACAATGCCGGAACAGATATAATACCAAACTGGCAGCCACTTAATTCTACAAACTGGACTGCAGCATTTAAAAAATTTGGTCCGGGAGAGTGGACTATCCGCATAAAGTGGGATGGAAATAAGAACTATAAAGGTACACAGACACAGGTAAATGTGACTACAGCCGATAACCGTATAGCAGCGGCCGTTGTATGCAGGGAGGGAGTATCTTTTTCATACAATATGGACACTGCCGTTATGAAACAGTCAATATTTGATCAGGTAATTGATTGGGACAACAGTACATTGCCTGCAAAGGATACGTTAAGTGTTGATGATTTTACAATGGAATACTATGGTGTTGATGATGTAGCCGGAGTTGAGGGAGTCACCAGGCAGTGGGCTCCGATAGAAGGCGGAAAGGTTAATTTACTTACTTATCTGCAGATGGGTGCAGGAGAGCAGCAAATCCGTATAACATATAAAGGCAATGCCGAGTATCGTCCATCAGCATCAGCAGAGACTAGTGTGACCGTTAATAAGGCAAAGGTAAATGTTAAAGTAAAGTCAACAAACATTTATGCCGGAGATGCACTACCACAGGATTTTGTTACAACAAATCCTTCAGACAGGTTTGATGTATATACAATCTATGCCGGTTTTACAAGCAATGTAAATGCAGGCATTTATCTTCAGATGCCTGAGAAGTATACAAACAGCACAGTACTTAAGCTTATAGATCCGGTTGTTTCAAAGCTATATGGAAAGTCCTTTACACAGATGATGCAGGACGGTATGACAGTCGGAGAGCTTAGAAAACTTTTCAGCACACAGGAGCTGCTTGACACGTTGAAGAAGCTTCATATAGATACGGGTACAGTTGGACAGATTCTTGAGATAATAAATAAGCTTCCTTCTGTTGCAGACACAGTGAGAGTGTCATTTGGTACTCCAAACCGTGCCGGTCTTTATACGGTGACAGCGGTTACCGATAACAAGAATTATGAGACAGGTGTTGGAGTTGGTGCTTTACTTGTCAAGATGCATTCAAAAGGAACTAAGCTTAGTTGGAATCAGAGCTTTACAAATGGGAAGCTTAAAGCCTCAGATGTAGCATCCTTTGATTTTGGAGCAACGCTATCATATGATGGTGATGTCTCAATCAGCCAGAGCAATGTGCATTATCTATACAGTGGCTTTACAAGCAAGTGGAAGCCATATTCAAGCACAAAGGCTCCTACAGAGCCGGGCAGATATGTAGTCACAGTAGTTACAATTGGTGGCAATTATCAGGCAGCTCCTATTACTAGAAGCTTTCAGATCGTAAAATAACTAAAATCCGCTATACTTTAAAACAAAGTATAGCGGATTTTTTTGATAAATTTATGGAATCTATTTTTCAAGAATACCTGGAAAGGAGCATTAAAACTTATCTTCGTGGCGACAGCGGATTCTCTTCCCAAAACTTTATGAAACCTGTGAGAGTAATGGCTGTTTCCTATTGACATTTCAGTTTATCGGGAGTAAACTATAATTAGTTTATTAGCGATAAACTGAAAGGAGAAATCTTTATGGCTGAGATGAAGATGGGCGTAGTGGAATCCCACTTTGCCGATATTATTTGGGCGAATGAGCCTTTGCACTCCAGAGAATTGGTAAAGCTCTGTGAAAAAGAACTGAACTGGAATCGCTCCACCACCTATACGATATTACGCAAGCTTTGTGAGCGTGGTATCTTCCAGAATAATGGTGGCACCGTTTCCTCTGTTCTGTCTAAAAACGATTTCTATGCCGTTCAGAGCGAGCAGTTCGTTGACGAAACCTTTGAAGGTTCCCTTCCTGCTTTCATTGCGGCTTTTACACAAAGGAAGGGTATTTCTCAACAGGAAGCTGCGGAGATTCGACGCATGATTGATGCAGCCGCCGGAAAGGAATAATCTATGAGTTCACTTTTTTTGAAAATTGTAAATATGAGTATCGCCGCATCCTGGCTGATCCTTGCGGTCGTACTTTTGCGTGTGGTTTTGAAAAAGGCACCTAAGTGGATCAATGTCCTACTGTGGGGTATCGTAGCTTTCCGATTGATTTGCCCATTCAGTTTTGAAAGCGCATTGAGCTTGATTCCAAGTGCCGAGACCATCAGTCCTGAAATCATGATGGACTGGACACCAGAAATCTCCACAGGCGTAAGCTCTATCGACAAGGTAGTGAATCCAATTATTACGGACACCTTTGCTCCAGAGCCAATTGCAAGCGCAAATCCACTTCAGCTTTTGATTCCTGTGCTGGCAATCGTATGGGCAATAGGCATCATAGCCATGCTCGTTTATGCTGCCGTCAGCTATTTCCGCTTGCAAAAGAAAGTCGGTGCATCCCTTTCTGTGCGAGATAATATTTGGATTTGTGACGATATACAAACACCTTTTATTCTTGGTTTCTTCAAACCGAGCATCTACATTCCCTCCGGGACAGATGAAGCACAGTTGCCCTATATTATTGCCCATGAGAATGCTCATCTGAAACGCTGTGACCATTGGTGGAAACCGTTGGGGTATTTAGTGTTGGCAATCCATTGGTTCAATCCTCTTGTATGGATTGCGTATATTTTACTTTGCCGAGATATTGAACTTGCCTGCGATGAAAAAGTTATTCGTGGACTGAATCAAAACGAGTCTATTTCTTATTCAGAAGCTCTGCTTTCTTGTAGCGTGAATAGAAGAACAGTTATGGTTTGTCCACTTGCCTTTGGAGAGGTTGGCGTCAAAGAAAGGGTGAAAAATGTGCTGAATTACAAGAAACCTGCATTTTGGATTGTTGCTATTGCTGTGGTTTCAAGTATTGTTCTTGGGGTATGTTTCCTGACAAATCCGAGTTCATTCCCAGTGAAACTTGATTCTGTTCAAATTTCCAAAGCAAGCACCATGGACTTTAGAACAAATACCGGACCGACCACATTCCAATTAAACGTATCGGAAATTGACGAGTTGAGCAGTCGTATTAAACACTTAAAGATTGGTCAAAAAGACCAATCTTTGCAGGGTCATACACCTTTCTATTCCCTTAATGTGGATACCAAGGAAAACGACAGAATCACATTCAGCGGTTTTGATTCCAACGGAAATCAGTCAGCAATTCTGTATGAGAATGTGTATTACCGAATAACTGACTCTGACTTTATCAGCTATTTACAACGCATCTGTGCCGGGGAAACCAGAACAGAAGCAATTAACGAAACCAATGTTGATACAGCAATCCATAACTCAATCATGGAACATAACAAAGATAGATACTATAAAGGTGTTTTTGCCTGCGAAAGCCATACTGTATTGGCTACGGAAGCAGGTAGGTCTGCAAACTCTGAGGAGATTGAGACATTGACTGTATATGCTCTCGCTCTTTATGAGGAATATAATTTGTCCGAAGAAGGGATTGAAAGTGTCAGTGGAGGTTGTGGTCCTGTTGCCTTAACTTTCAATGTGACAGAGAATGGATATGAACTATCTGAATATTGGGAGCCGGGAGATGGCAGCCAATACTCTGATGATATTCGTAAAAAGTTCCCGGAGGATATATTAGATGAAGTCTGGAATCCTCAGGATTATGTGGATGCAATGACAGCAGAAAATGAACAAAAGGCACTCGAATTTTCGGCACAAAAGTGAGATTTCAAAGATTGATAATGAACGCAGTGTTTTAGGGAATAAAGTCAAAAAAATAAAATGTTATTAATCTAAAATCATGCATAAAGTAGAAATAGTGTAAAAATGACATGGATATAATGATAGAATTGTTTGAAAAAGTGCGTTAAAATACAAAATAACGAAATACGTAAGTAAAGGGGCATTTTATGGAATATTCAGCAATTTTTCATGACATGGATAAAAGATTCTGCTATGCGATAGATAAGGATTTGTTTGTGATACGCGTGCAGGTAAAAAAGGATGATATGAAGGAGGTAATCCTTCACTATGAGGACAAGTATATACCTATGGAGCGCAAGGATACGCGAATGACACTTCCTATGAAGAAGGTAGCCACCTCGCAGTTTCACGATTATTATGAAGCACAGCTTCAGATGCATCTGATATGTCTGAGATACTTTTTTGAATTTACAGACATGCAGGGTGAAAAGGTATATTACGGCAATTATGAGTTCGACAAGGAGTGCATCACAAACAGGGACAGAATGTTTGACTGCCCGCAGAACCTCAGGGAGGAAGAGATGTTTGAGGTGCCACAGTGGGCAGCAAACAAGGTAGTGTATCAGATTTTCCCATCGCGCTTTGCCGCAACACAGCCGGTAGACAAAAAGCTGTGGTATAAGGCGCCGATTACGCCTATGGATGATCTGCATGGCAATCTCAGAGGTATCATAGAGCATCTGGATTATATTAAAGATTTGGGAATCGATGTGGTGTATCTGACACCAATCTTTAAATCAAATTCGTGCCATAAGTATGATACCATTGATTATTATCAGGTTGATCCATCATTTGGAACAACAGAGGATTTAAAGGAGCTCGTACAAAAATCTCATGAGCGTGGCATGAAGGTAGTGCTGGATGCGGTATACAACCACTCAGGAAGAGAATTTTTTGCATTTCAGGATATACTTGAAAAGGGCGAGAAATCAAAATATCTGGACTGGTATTTTATCGACGAGCTGCCGCCTAAGAGTGAATGGGGAGAGATTCCAAACTTCAAATGCTTCGGCTACTACGGTGGAATGCCAAAGCTTAATCTGAAAAATCCTGAGGTTGAAAAATACATCACGGATGTTGCCTGCTACTGGATTAAGGAATGTGATATTGACGGATGGAGACTGGATGTAGGAGATGAAATCAGTCATTTCTTCTGGAAGAATTTCAGAAAAGCAATCAAGGCAGTAAAGAAGGATATGCTGATAATTGGTGAGATATGGCACTACGCAGGAGACTTCCTCGAGGGAGATGAGTGGGATACTGTCATGAATTATCCATTCTACCTGAATCTGATAGACCTGCTTGCAGACGAAAAGATTAATGTCAGCCAGTTTGTACAGAATCTGGGATATCTGAAGGGGCGCTTAAACAAAAAGTGCTATCCGCTGATGTGGAACCTGATTGACAGCCACGATACAGCAAGATTTTTACATCTGTGCCATGATAATAAGAAAAAGCAGCATCTCGCAGCAGCCTTTCAGCTGCTACTGCCCGGAATGCCTATGGTCTACTATGGTGATGAGTATGCAATGCCGGGAGCAAATGATCCGGACTGCAGACGAGGCATGTACTGGGATGAGGAATACCAGGACAAGGAGATGTATAATTGGTATAAGAAGCTCATGCAGATTAGAAAAGCACATGCATGCATCGTAGAGGGCGAAATGATTGAGACAATCACAAATGACGATGATGATACGATTGTTATGATCAGAAAAAACGGCGAAGAGACAATCGCAATGCTTTTCAATTGCGGCAGCAGTGTAAAGGAATTTAATGAGTATGCCGAGAAATATAATCTGCTGACAGATAGCGCATTTGACGGAAAAGTAGACGGGCTTGACGCTGCCGTAATTGTGCTTTAAAAACATTATATGGATTATCTATAAGAAGTCATGGAGCTTTGCACATCAGGAAAACGGAAAGACGGTAGAAGCGACGAAAAATAGGTAAATCGCAGTAAAATAATTTTATATGAGTTTTTATGGACAGGAAATTGCAGGCAGCTGCTTTTTCCTGTCTTTTTGCATAAAATCAATTCTGTTGAGGTAAAATTGAGATTGACATTGTATTGTATGAGTATAAAATACAAGGAATCAGGTGATGTACAATGAAAAGGCATAAGATATGTAAAATTATTTTTGCTATACTGGCAGTTTTTTTATGTGTGGCTTTTTATGAGTTAATCGGAATCTGCGTCACATATAAAAAACAGCCGGCGGTGTCTGATGCTACTATAAAGGAAACACAAAATATTATGAGTGTGGCGGGGAGAGAGAATACGGAAAGAGCAGTAATCATTGAAAAAAATTCGCAGGCTCTTTTAGAAAGAGTTAGATTAATCCAAAATGCAAAGGATGAAATAATCCTTTCTACATTTGCATTTAAATCAGACGAAAGCGGAAAATTGATTTTAGGAGCACTGCATGATGCGGCAGACAGAGGCGTACATGTCCGCATATTGGTAGATGGAATGGAGAGCTGGATTGATATGGAGGGTAATCCATATTTTTATGGATTATCTTCGCATGAGAATGTTGAGATTAAGCTGTACAATAAAGCAAATCCGCTTAAGCCATGGAAGACAATGGGAAGAATGCATGATAAATATCTGATTGCAGATGGTAAAATATATATTCTTGGCGGAAGAAACACATATAATTATTTTTTGGGTGATTTTCCGGGGCATAAAAATTTTGACCGGGATGTGTTAGTTGTCTGCGATGAGCCACAGAAAGATAATTCAGTCAATCAGCTTTGGAATTATTTTGAAACAATATGGGAACAGGAGGACTGTCGGTATTTTCATAACAGTAAAAAATTAGCTGACAGACAATCTGTAAAGAAAGCAGTTTTAGAGCTGCAGGAAGGGTATCAGCAATATTTTGAAGTTAATAAGGAAAAAATTTGTGATACAGATTATGCGGATGAAACCTTTGAAACAGAAAAGATTATATTGTTATCAAACCCAATCCACACCCAAGCTAAGGAACCGGTGGTATGGTATCAGCTGGGAGAATTAATGAAAAATGCAAAGGAACGCGTAAAAATTCATACACCATATATTATTTGCAATGATATGATGTATAATACATGGGAGGAAATTGCACAGAAGGTTCCGGACTTTTCTATTATGACAAATTCTGTTGCAAATAACGGAAATCCATTTGGAGCTGCTGATTATGCCAAAAACAGAAACAGAATTTTAGAAACAGGAATTGATATCTGGGAATATGAAGGCGGTTATTCGTATCATGGAAAAAGTATTCTGATTGACGATGATCTGTCAGTAATAGGTTCATTCAATATGGACATGAGAAGTACTTATCTGGATACAGAGCTGATGCTTGTAATACGCAGTAAAGAGATTAATAAACAGCTGGAGGATGGCATGATGGAGTATGAGAGCGTGTCCAGACAGGTATTAGACGACGGAACATATTATGATCCGTATCATGTAAAGCCGATTGAATTAACAGAAAAACGTAAAAGAAAGGTGTTTCTGGTACAGCATCTGCTTGGATGGGCAAGGGATTTGTTTTGATTAAAGGAGAACATAAAGCGTGTTTAAGATATTAATTGTAGAAGATGATAAGGAATTAAGTCTGTTATTCCAAAAGGTGCTTGAAAAGAGCGGATATCAGGTCAAAAGTGCGTCGGATGGAGCACAGGCACTGGAGGTATTGGACAGAGAATATATTGATTTAATCATTTCCGATATAATGATGCCGGTTATGGATGGATATGAACTTGTGTCGGAGCTTCGTTCGGCGGGATATCAGATACCGGTGCTTATGATTACTGCAAAAAGCAGCTTCGATGATATGCGTCAGGGCTTTCTTTCGGGAAGTGACGACTATATGGTAAAACCTGTAAATGTCAATGAAATGGTTTTAAGGGTAGGGGCACTGCTTCGTCGTGCACAGATACTGAACGAACACAAAATTGTGATTGGCTCAACCGAGCTTGATTATGATGCAATGACAGTTGTGACCGGTGATGAAGCGCTTGTCCTGCCAAAAAAAGAATTTCTGCTTTTATACAAGCTGGCAGCTTCACCGGGCAGGACATTTACGAAGCAGCAGCTAATGGATGAGGTATGGGGATATGAGACGGAGGCAGACCCACATACGATAGAGGTACATATAGGAAGAATCAGGGAGCGTTTTAAGGAAAATCCGGATTTCGAAATTGTAACAATGCGTGGTCTGGGATACAAGGTGGTGAAAAAATAATGGAGTATAAAAAGAAAAAAGAATTGCGTATCCGCTCATGTCTGACCGGTGCAATATGGCTGGCACTTGCATTTTCTATGCTGATATCAGCCCTGTTGTTTGCGTTTTTGAATCATTTTTTGGATTTGCCCGGGAAAATACCGGGACTTGGCTGGCTTTTGATTTTTAATACATTGATAGCAGGACTTATTACATCATTTATCAATGCAAGGCTGCTGGAGCCGATTACCAGGCTCAGTAAAGCAATGAAAGCAGTTTCCCAGGGAGATTTTGAACAGCATCTGGAAACAAACAGTCGCATAGCCGAGATTGGAGAATCCTATCAGAGCTTTAATGTCATGACAAAAGAGCTTCGTGCAACAGAGATGTTGCAAATGGATTTTGTATCCAATGTTTCCCATGAATTCAAGACACCAATCAATGCAATTGAAGGCTATACGATGCTGCTCCAGGGAGATGAGCTGTCACAGGAGCAGGAGGGGTATGTAGAAAAAATCCTGTTTAATACTCAAAGGCTTTCAGGTCTTGTTGGAAATATTTTATTGTTATCAAGGCTGGAAAATCAGAATATTCCAATGAAAAAAACCGAATATCGTCTGGATGAACAAATCCGTCAGGCATTTCTTTCATTGGAAGATAAATGGACTGAAAAAGGAATTGGATTTCAGGTGGAGATGGAGGAGGTCAGATATGTTGGAAATGAAGGGCTTTTTATGCATATCTGGATGAATCTTTTGGATAATGCAATCAAGTTTAGTCCACAAAATGGGACAATCACCATGTTTCTAAGGCATGAAAATGATTCTGTGCAGTTTATTCTGGAAGACGAGGGACCGGGAATTGCGGATGATGCAAAAGCCAGAATATTTGACAAGTTTTATCAGGTGGATGGTTCCCATAAAGCCGAGGGAAACGGCCTTGGCCTGGCACTTGTGAAAAGAATTGTAGACATCGCCGGTGGAACAATCAAAGCTGAAAACCGGGAATACGGAGGATGCAGATTTGTAGTAGAACTGCCAATAAAGAATTAAAATGAGTAGCTATTTAGAACATGATAGTTACAATAATAAAATAATAAGATAAAAGATAGGAGAATTTACATGACATTTTATCAGGAACTGCAGTTAAATCAGGCCGGCTCTAAAAGCCTGCTGAAAAATAGTAAAACAATGAAAGAAAAACTATACCATGCGTTTGTATATATGGTGAAGATAGCTGTTACAATGGTTTTTTGCTTTGCCTTTGTCACTGCCTCAAGCATCATATTGGGAAAGGATAACAGTATTGTAGGAGTAGTGGTCTTATTATGCGTTATGGTATTTCGAAACGCTGATCTAGGAATCCATACCGGACACTCTACATGGCTTTTGGCATTGTTCTTTGTAATTATGACAGTATGCCCGCATCTGGCAAATCAGCTTTCACCGCTTCCGGCACTGCTTATAAACATTGCAGCTCTTGCAGTGCTGATTTTGTTCGGATGCCATAATCCATTTATGTTTAATCAATCCACACTGGTTCTTGGCTATTTATTGTTATATGGATATGATGTGTCAGGAAAAAGCTATATGCTTCGAATAGCAGGGATGGCCGCAGGCGCTGTCCTTACATGCCTGGTATTTTACAGAAATCATAAAAACAGAGACTATAAAAGAAATATGAAAGCTGTAATTGAGGAGTTTGACCTTTCTTCATCACGTACAAAATGGCAGCTTTGCCAGATACTATGCGTACCGTTAGTTCTATGTATTGCACAGCTTTGCAATATGCCGCGTGCAATGTGGGCAGGTATTGCAGCCATGTCTGCCATCCTGCCGTTTATGGAGGATATGCAGTACAGAGTCAGAAAAAGGATTGTCGGTAATATCGCAGGTGTTATATGTTTCACGGCATTATATTTTCTGCTTCCACCATCAATCTATGCGTACATAGGAATCATAGGTGGAATCGGCGTGGGATTATCGGCACAATACGGCTGGCAGGCTGTTTTTAATACATTTGGTGCTCTGGCTATAGCTGCAGAGAGCTATGGGTTAAAGGGAGCAGTCAGCCTCAGGGTGATTCAGAATGTGTTTGGAGTCGTTTTTGCGTTGGTATTTTGTGCTGTATTTTATAGAATTATGTCAGTGAAAGCGCCGGTGAAAGAGGAAACTGTATAATACAAGTGGAAACGTGTAATCAGTCATAAGGAATTGTATTCTTCAGATGAAACAGTCCCAAATTCCAAAGTGAAGGAAAAGGTTAAAACAAATATGAGTCAGATAATATTGGCGTCGGCATCACCGCGCCGCAAGGAATTATTAGAGCAGATTGGGGCAGAGTTTGTTGTCTGTCCTGCAAAGGGAGAAGAGATAATCACAGAGGAGGAGCCATCTGCGGTTGTCATGGAGCTATCCCGTCAAAAGGCAGAGGAGGTAGCGTCAGGTGTGCTTACCTACAATGAACAGCATGCAGAGCTTGTGACACCGCAGGATATTCTTGTGATCGGAGCGGATACGGTAGTGGCTTATGAGAATCAGATTCTTGGAAAGCCGAAGGACGAAGAAGATGCCAGGCGTATGCTTTCGATGCTTTCGGGAAAAACACACAGTGTCTATACAGGGGTAACGTTTGTTTTTATTGACAAAGCCGGAAGAACCGGAGAACACTGCTTTTATGAGAAGACGGATGTCAGCATGTATACATTGACGGAAGAGGAAATTGACCGCTATATTTCAAGCGGGGATCCTATGGATAAAGCAGGAAGCTACGGGATACAGGGACGCTTTGCCATCCACATTAAGGGAATACATGGTGATTACAATAATGTGGTAGGGCTTCCGGTAGCGCGCCTGTATCAGGAGCTTAGAAAGCTTGGAGTTGATGTTTAGCGAAGTCTTTTTTTAATAGCCGGTCCGATAAGCATGGCAATTATCATTTTTATCAGGTCGCCCGGGATAAATGGGAACACACATATTGAGAGCGCACCGCTGACTGTGCTTTTTGCCTCAAAGCAGAACCATGCTGTACCGAGCACATAGCATATGATAGTTCCGACAATCATACCAATGAGCTGGAGCCAAGGCTGGTGGAAATGATCGATTACAAGTCCTGCAATAATTGCCATGGCAATAAAACCGATGATGTATCCGCCTGTAGGGCCGGCAAGCTTAGCTGGGCCACCGGTGAAGCCTGAAAATACAGGGATTCCGACAAGTCCGATAAGCAGGTAAATCAGGTAGCTTATAGTTCCGCGTTTCCATCCGAGCAGATATAATGAAATATATATGGCCAGGTTTGTCAGTGAAATCGGTACCGGCCCAATCGGGATAGATAATGGTGCAAGAATACATGTGACAGCTGTCATGAGCGCTGTTACCGTTATGGCATAGGTCGTTCCATGCTTGTAGTCTATAGTTTCTGTCTGGTTCATGATAAAATCTCCTTTTTGTAAATTTCATAGTAATTTTTGTACGGTTAACACATTAACATGAAAAGATGTCGATTGTCAACCGAAACTGCAATAAAGGTTTACAATTATCGGGGAGTAATGAAAAAAAATACTAACATCGGTATATACGTACGCTATTCGGAAAACATGGATACTTGGAAAATGTCTGAAAAATCATTAAAAACAATCGACATTACAGCAAATAAACGCTATAATAGATACATTAAGATAAATGTACTGGGACTTGTATTATCCACAGCCGTCACGCGGTACGGCTGTCGCGGATAGCGTCAGGCCCCGGGAAGGGGAATTATATGCAGGATAAAAAGCAAAAAAAGGCAAAAATACAGGTTATATTTCTAATTCTTATTTCCACGCTTGTTATTTTAGCGGATTTTTATGCGATAATTAATTATCCAAAGGAATACATGCTCATTGCAGCAATCACAGTTATCTTTATGATTTGCCTGTGGGGAGTGATAAGCGGATTTTTCTCACTGAGTGCTCTAAAGGAGGACAGGAGGGAGGAACAGTATGACAGTATTTTTAAGTCGGAAAAGGCATCTTACCTCATGCTTAGAAAGTATTTTGATGAGATAGAGGGAAAGATTGAGATACTGCAGAAGGAGTCAAAGATTCCGACTGAGGATATCATCAATGCACAGAAGGGAATCGCAAAGGTTGTTATCAACAGGAATAAGGAAAATGCTGATGCGATTATGAACTCTAATGAACAGCTTATGGAGACTTTTGAGCATCTTGAGAATAAGCTCAAGGAGAGCAATGATTTCATTATTGAGAGCCAGAAAAATGTGATTTATGACAACCTCAAGGACATTATGGAAAAGCAGCAGGTTCTGTCTGACAGCATAAAGGATATGGAAATCCGTCTGAGTCAGGCAATCACAGCAAATCCTATTCAGTTTACAGCAAATGTTGAGATGCCTAAGCAAACGACCGACGCACCACAATCAGCACCGGCCATGGAGGCGATACCTGAACCTGTCGTAGAGGAAGCCGCGATAGCTGAGCCGGAGCCTGTTGCGGTAATCGAGCCGGAGCCGGTCATAGAGGCACCTGAACCGGAGCCGGTAGTAGAGCCAAGCCCTGCGGCAGAAGAAGCTGTTGCAGATACGACAGACAGCGATCCGAACCGCCAGCTGAGTGCAGATGAAATAGCAGCACTTTTTGCAAGTGCAAACGCAGGTGCGACAGAACCTGAATCAGAGCCGGCAGAGGAAGTGATTACGGAACCGGTCACAGAGGCACCTCAGGTACCTGAGCCGGAGCCTGCAAGTGAACCGGAACAGGCAAAGTCTCCGGTTGTAGATTTAAATAACACAAATCGTAATCTGACACCGGATGAGATAGCCGCTTTATTTAGCAGTATGTAGTATTTTGGTAACTATTCAGTAAAGAAATATGCGGTACCGCATATTTCGTAAAAAATGAAGAAATAATATTTTGTAATTATCTCACAAATATGTTAAAGTGTGCATGTTATAAAAATATGCACACTTTATTTTTTTGAAAGGAAATATAAAAAATATATGGAAACAATCAGATTTGACGAATTAGAACTAAACCCTAAGATTTTGCGAGGCATCAAGGATATGGGCTTTGAGGAGGCAACTCCAATACAGGCTCAGGGAATCCCGGCAGTGCTTTCGGGCAGGGATGTAATCGGACAGGCACAGACCGGAACAGGAAAGACAGCAGCCTTTGGTATTCCGGTGCTTGAGAGCGTTGATGCATCAAGTCACAAGACACAGGTTATCATCCTCTCTCCTACAAGGGAGCTTGCCATCCAGGTGGCAGATGAAATCAGGAAGCTTGCAAAATATATGCATGGTGTGAAGGTACTTCCGGTATACGGAGGACAGGATATCAGCCGCCAGATTAAGGCACTTAAGGGCGGTGTGCAGATTATTATCGGAACCCCGGGGCGTCTTATGGATCATCTCAGGAGAAAGACAATCAGGCCTGACCATGTAAAGACAATAGTGCTCGACGAGGCAGACGAGATGCTCAACATGGGCTTTAGGGAGGACATCGAGACAGTGCTCGAATACCTGCCACAGGAGCATCAGACAGTACTCTTCTCGGCAACAATGCCAAAGCCTATTTTGGAAATTACAAGAAAATATCAGCATGATGCTATCAATATCAAGATTGTGAAAAAAGAGCTGACAGTCGCAAACATCGACCAGTATTACTATGATGTGAAGCGCAAGGACAAGATAGATGTACTCACAAGACTGTTGGATTACTATAATCCAAAGCTCTCACTTGTATTCTGCAATACCAAGAAGATGGTCGACGAGCTGGCATATGAGCTTTGCGGACGCGGCTACAGTGCAGAAGGACTTCATGGCGATATGAAGCAGGTGCAGAGAGATCGTGTCATGAAGAACTTCAGAAACGGAAAGACAGATATTCTTATTGCCACTGATGTCGCAGCGCGTGGAATTGATGTGGATGATGTGGAGGCTGTTTTCAATTATGATCTGCCTCAGGATGACGAGTATTATGTACATAGAATCGGTCGTACAGGAAGAGCAGGCCGCTGTGGAAAGGCATTCTCCTTTGTAAAGGGCAAGGAGGTATATAAGCTCAAGGACATACAGCGCTACTGCAAGACAAAAATCTATGCACAGCCAATTCCATCATCTGATGATGTTGCCAAAATCAGGGCAGAAAAGATTATGGACCAGATTTCCACCATTATAGATGAGGAAAATCTCACAAGTGTCATTGATATTATAGAGAATCAGATAAATGAGTCAGATTACACGGCAATGGATATAGCGGCGGCATTTTTATACCAGGCTATGGGTGCTTCAGAGATATCCACAGCTGAATCAAAGGACGACTATGATTTCCACAATACAGGAGCTGAGGATGGCATGGTACGCCTGTTTATCAACGTAGGAAAGAAGGACAAGATAAAGCCGGGTGACATTTTAGGTGCCATTGCAGGCGAGTCAGGCATGCCTGGCAGGCTTGTCGGTGCAATTGACATGTATGATAAGTATACATTTGTTGAGGTGCCGGCTGAGTATGGCAAGGAAGTGCTCAATGCCATGAAGAATGCGAAGATAAAGGGGCGCTCTGTGAACATGGAGCCTGCAAATTCACGATAGCAAAGTCAGGCTTTTCTGATAACGCATCAGCTTTTCTTGTTCTCAGTGGTTCTGAATAGTTACGATGGTTGTATAAAAAATACCGGGACACAAAAAGTGTTGCCCGGTATTTTTGATTACTTGTCGTCATCGATTCCCCAATGCTCTTTCATGTAATCCTTTCCCATTCCTCCGCCGATATCATTTTGATTTCTGCGAAGATAATTTACAAATATTCCACCAACAACTGCAAAAATGATAAGTGCTGCCGGATTACTGGTTACACTGTTAGTAGTGAACAGTAAAGTGGCCGTGGCTAGTAACACTGTTAGTAGTGAACAGTAACTGACCGGCAGCAAAATCACGCGTCAGCCAGCATCAGCACATGCTTCACAATTGATTTGATTATATTAACCGCAGTCTCCATGCCCTCCACTGATATGTGCTCAAATGGGCCGTGGAAGCCGTAGCCGCCGGTACCGAGGTTTGGACAAGGAAGTCCCATGAAGGATAAACGTGCGCCGTCTGTACCGCCGCGAACCGGGCGTGATAGCGGCTCTAGACCGTTTTCCTCTATAGCAGCCTTAGCCAGGTCGATAATGTACATGTTGTCCATTATGATTGAAAGCATATTCTCGTAGGAGTGGGTGATAGTCAAAGAAACAGTGCCCTCACCATATTTTTTGTTCATCTCTATCTCAAGAGAGCGGAGAGTATCAAGTCTTTTAGCAAAAAGAGCCTTGTCGTGGTCGCGCACAATATATGACAGATGGGCTGATGCTACATCACCGCTCATATCACACAGATGGTAAAAGCCCTCTCTGCCCTCAGTTGTGGCAGGAGTCTCGTTTGCAGGCAGCGCTGCGGCAATCTCGCAGCCAACCAAAGCAGCATTGACCATAATGTCCTTTGCTTCGCCCGGATGCACGTTGACGCCCTTTATGGTAAATTCAGCGCTTGCGGCATTAAAGTTTTCATAGGCCACCTCGCCCTCGTAATCACCGTCCACGGTGTAGGCAAAATCTGCCTCGAAATAGTCCAGATCAAACAAATCCGCACCCTTTCCGACCTCTTCATCAGGGGTAAATCCAACCCAGATATCGCCGTGAGGAGTGCCCTCTGCGATAATCTGCTCTAAGGCGGTCATAATCTCAGCCACACCGGCCTTGTCATCGGCACCAAGCAGGGTAGTGCCATCTGTGGTAATGAGAGTGCGTCCGGAGAGGGCTTTAAGCTCAGGAAAATCGCTTACTCTCAGGTATTCGCCACTGCCTCTAAGCAGCACATCGCTTCCGTCATAGTGATGCAGCAGCTGTGGCTTGACATTTTCCCCGGAAAAATCAGGTGCAGTATCCATATGTGCAATAAATCCGACCGCTTTTTTGTGCTCCATGCCGGCAGTGGCAGGCAGCAGACCATACACGTAACAATGGTCAGTGAGCACAACCTTGGATAAGCCAAGCTCCTTAAGCTCTGACTCAAGCTCTCTTGCGAGTGCAAATTCCCTGTCACTGCTTGGTATTTTATCACTTGCTTCATCAGATGTGGTGTGATAGCCCACATATTTTAATAATCTTTCTTCTACTTTCATTATCAGTAAATCCTTTCTGAGAGACTTTGGATGGGAAATCTGGAATAAAAAGTCTCTGTATATAGAAAATAATATAGCTTAAAACGGTGTAAAATCAACTGTTTTACAAAAAATCTAAAAAAAATTTAAAAAAATTAAAAAAAAGTGTTGCATTTCTATAAACTATACTATATAATAAATTTCGCGTTAAGGAAAACGCAAACAAATTAATAAAC
>ULWB01049881.1_pt1 | contig 22543 bp, 16 predicted proteins | sample 1959891 | NCBI WGS metagenome assembly ULWB01 (sample SAMEA4835799, study PRJEB28245) | human gut metagenome | biome: gut microbiome; material: fecal sample | place: Denmark | collected 2008 | reverse complement strand
CCGCCGTCACCGCTCCTAAGAGGAAAGCGCGCTTCGAGGTATCCACCTTTGCGCCGCCTTCAGCCTTTGCCGCCTTGGCAACGGCCGGTTTGGGTTTGCGTGTGGTGTAGCTTATGGCGTGGAACTTGCATTTTCCGAGGCAGTCGCCGCACGCCACGCAGCGGCTGTAGTCTATTTTATGGTTCTTGACATCAATACATGCCGACTTGCAGTTGCGCTCGCAGAGGCGGCAGCTGGTGCATTTGCTCTCGTCGAAACGTATCTTCAGCCACGAGAAACGCGACAAAAAGCCGAGCACTGTGCCCACGGGGCAGATGGTGTTGCAGTAGGTGCGTCCGCCACGCCACGCCAGAACAGCAATGACGACGAACGACACGGCTGCCACAACGAACGTTGGCCACGAGCGCACCCACACGTCGCGTTCATAGAAAGCATAGCTGTCGAAACGCTCGGCTGCCATGGCCAGCAGATTGTTAATACCTATATATATGGGTTGCAACAGGTTGGCGGCCATGCGTCCGTAGCTGCTGTAGGGGGCGATGAGCGCCGCCAGCGGCACCAGTCCCGCCACGAGCGTCACCACCATGAAGGCAAGCATGACGTAGCGCAGCCACTTTTTTTCGGGCGAATAGCTGTATTTGTTGCGGTGTCCGCGCCGTCCCAGGCGCGCGATGATGTCCTGCATGACGCCCAGCGGACAAATGACGGAGCAGTAGATGCGTCCGAAAATGAGCGTGAGCACGATGAGTGCCAGCACCACCAGTACGTTCAGCGCCAGCACGGCCGGCAGAAACTGTATCTTGGCCGTCCATCCGAGCCAGAAGCGCAGCGTGCCCGTGAAGTCGAGAAACATCAGCGTTATGAGCACATAGAACACCGCCGCGAGTATTATTCTTGTCTTTCTCAGCATCGTTAAGTGGTTTTATGGTTTTCTGATGAGATAATATCCTCCGAATGTCTGGAGCAGAAGTCCCGGCACGGCGCGCACCAGGGAGGTGAGCACGCTGTGGTCAACGCTTATCATGGCGCGCTCTATGAGCAGACCGGCGAGCAGACAGCCTGTGGCCACACACGCCAGAGCGGCGGGCGTAACCCTGTCGGCCATGCGGCGGGCGAGGGCTGCCGACACCACGGCGAGCAGCACCGACTGCAACAGCATCGGCGGAAGCATTGCGCCGGCGGGGCGTCCGAAGAGCAGCGAGTTGGCGATGGGCGAGAGCACTGCGGTGGCAAGACCTACGGTGAGACCGTATTTGTAGGCTCCTATGAGTGTGAAGAAGAATATCGGCAGAAACATCTGTCCGCCGTAGGGTGTCAGATGGCACAGTTGCGGCAAGGCTATGTTGCCGAGCACAAAGAGAGCGGTGAGCACATAGGTGCGCTGCTCCCTGAGTGAGAGAGTGTACAGTTTTGCTTCGTGTTGCATAATGTTATTGTATGGTTATGTTTATTTGTCTATGCTGACGAGCAGATATTTGCGGCTGCCCAGACCTATCTTCTCCGCGTGCTCAATGGTGTGTGTGCCGTGGCGCGACTTGATGCGCTCAACGAGCGGAGCGTTGTCGTTGCCCTCGCTTGGAGTCATGTTGAAGATGATGTCCACGCAAGCCTGGTCGAGAGCCACGGGGTCGAGCGATGCCAGAATGCCGTAATCCTTCAGCTTCACACTCTCAGGCTTCGACACGCAGTCGCAGTCCACCGACATGTTGTTCATCACGCTGATGTACAGAATGTTGTCGCCGAAGTAGTCGGCCACTGCCTGTGCGGCCGCAGCCATCGACTCGAGGAAACCGTCCTGATTCTGAGTGTGTCCCCAGACACCCTCCACCTTGTCCTGATAGCCCGCCGAATGGATGTACGCCTTGCCGTTGGCAGAGGCCACGCCTATGCTCTGGTTCTTTATCACTCCGCCCAGGCCGCCCATGGGATGACCCTTGAAGTGGGCGAGGTTTATCATGAAGTCGTAGTTCTTCAGTCCCGTTCCCACGAGGTCGTACTTTATGTTGGTGGTGTCGCGCACCGGAATCCTGAACTCGCCGTCGGCGTCCATGATGTCCACCTTGGCAATCTTGGTGAATCCGTGTTCCTCTGCCACGCGCATGTGTTCCTCCGTGCTGCTGCGGCGCCCGCCGTAAGCCGTGTTGCACTCCACGATGGTGCCGTCCACCTTCTTCACCAGCGGACCGATGAGCGAGGGCTGCAGATAGTTGGGATTGCCGGCCTCGCCGGTGCTCACTTTCACTGCCACGCGCCCCTTGGCCTTGCGTCCGAGCGCCTCGTATATCTTTATGAGAGATTCGGGCGAGATGTCGCGCGTCACGTAAACCTTCGACTGCGCCATTGCTGCCGCCGACAATAATAATACAAATGTGGAAAGCAAAAGTCTTCTGATCATATCGTTTTATTGTTTAAATGGTTTTGTCCGGTCTGTCAGGACGTCGTGTCCTTGCGTGGGCGTGCGTTGATGTGTCGTGCCGTCGCCTGTCGTGCTGGTTGCGTCGCGGTGGCGGTGTGCGCTTTGTCAGATTGTTTCAGAATGAGACTGTTAAAGGTCTTATATGTTGACAAAGTTATGAAAAAAACGGAAATATCCGCATCTCGGATACAAAAAAATAGCGTTACGCCTTACTGTCTGTCATTCGGCGCACGGCGCGCCCTGTTGTTGCGTGCCGTCACGGGCCTTGCGTCGGTAAACTGTGGCGTGTGCACAGGGCTTGTCGCAAGGGCTGTGCACACGCTCGCAGATGTATGGCGGTAGAGTGGGGCTGCGCGTCGTGCGCAGCAATGTTACGCCCACGGTGCAAAGATATGCAAAAACATTGTCGGCGGCCGCAAAGATATTACGGAGAAAACAACCATTTTTACAGATATACGGTTCGCCATTCCGTTACGCGGCTTGCGGGCGGACGAGGCTCGGCGGGACCCGGAGAGTAGGCCGGGCAGGCCGTGACGGAACGGGCTTAATGACGCGGTTTTCTGCATATATATGCAATTTGAAAAGTAAAAAATCCTGACAAAATTTTTTCGTGAAATAGAAAACGGAGCGCGGTGAAAAGGGCTTTTCCGGACGGAATTTTCTTTATCTACCCGTATGATTCCCGCTTCCGAAAGGCACGAAAAATCGGTCGGTTTTGCGAAATGGGCTTTATCGCACCCTGAAACGGGCCATATCAGAGCACGATATTGGGCATATCGCAGCACGAAATGGGCCATTTCGGACTGCAATATGGGCCATTTTGCAACGCGACACCGGGGCCGTCGGATTGCCGTAAAGCGCAAACCGCTGACTGACAACCACTTGCGCAAACCGCTCAAAACTCGCGTATTTGCGGCCAAAAGTTTTGCGGCGCGAAATAAGTGGCTTAATTTCGAGTTGAGGGTGAATATTTATGCAAAACCGATTTGCAGAACTGCATATTTATACATTATCGTCGTCGGCTTTACCTGTTGCCTGTCCGTGGATTGGCGTTGCGCGACGAAATACGGCGGTAGCGCACCTGTCGTGATGCGACGGACGGGGCACAGGGATGTGGACGGCGGAGACGTGCAGGCCGACATGAAACGAACTGTCCGTAAACACATTCCGGATGGGGCGCGCACTAAAATCTGTTTGATATGTCGAATATTTTTAAAAAAAGTATATACCTTATTTACAGAGGTGTAGCAACATTAATACTTTTTTAAAAAAGAAATCTTCGACAAAGATATCCATTATATGCTTTGTAACAAAATATTATGCTAACAAAAGCCTTCGCGTTCACATAATTTAACGGATAAAAGTCACAATCGGCGGAAAATATATAACAAACTGCTAACCCTCTGATACACTTATTTTTATCTGTTTTATGCCGCTTACAAATAGTATATACCTCTGTAAATGAGGTATATGATATACAAAGATGTAATTAAGCAAAATATCTGAAAATTAAAAAAAATAAATAAATAAAAAGAATTTGCTGCTCTAATCAACGTCAATCTTTAGGCAAAAATATATGTTATGTCGCTATCAATTCTTAATAATTGAGTACTTCTTGCCTGTACGCAATGTCGTACAGGAACTTTGGTCGTAGACGAAATGGAATAATGAACATTAATAACAGAAACTATAAACTAATAAGGACATGAAGAAAAAAAAGTATGTGAAGCCTCTGGTTACGGTTATTGGTATGGAGGCGGAGCCGGTGTTGGCGAGCTATTCATCGTACAATACCACTGGTAATCCAGCAGATGCGGGCGTTGATATCGTGGATGACGGAACAATGCCGGGCGATGACGGAACTGACTTGGAAAAGCTACACGGAAATAAGTATGGGCAGAACTCTTATTCTGTATGGGATTAATGTGTAACAAATAACGGTGTATAAATTGAAAGTAAATAACATGAAGCATTTTACTAAATTGTTTATCGGGATATTGTTCCTGATATTGGGTGGCACACAGAGTGGCTTCGCCCAGACGACCATTGACAACATGCTGCTGGAGAAGGCTGTCGATCCTGCGAAAGTTGCAAATCAGGATATTTATGTTTATCTGTATAATGTTACCAACAAGAAATTCGTGCATGGTGGTGGAGAATTCGGAGCGCAGGCTGTATTGAGCGATAGAGGAATACGCTTTAAGGTTACTACAACAACTGATGGAAAATATCGTCTTGAGTCTGCTATTTTTAATCAATCTCATGGCGGTGGATATCTTGGTGTGGATATCTGGAACTCCGGAGATGCCGAGAATACATATAAGACATATATAGACAGAGGCACAGATGATTCTGATATACGTTTCACCCCAGTAGCCGATAAAGATAACATATATCAGTTATCCTTTAGTGGTGATAGAAATAGAACTTATTGGTATAGTTATTATAAGGGTGGCGTTGGCGTTGGCTATGTTCATGTAAGTACAAGAACACCGGATGAATGGTGTCTGATAAAGCGTGACGATTATAATGAAATATTGGAAAATGTCGCACAGCAGGGCCGTTACAACATTACCGGACTTATAGGAAACTCACGCTTCCTCAGAAATGTAAGTGATGCGGATCACCGATTCTGGAAAGTGACAGGTCTGGATTATGACAATGACGACTATTGCACAACCATTGATCCGAATCTTGGAGCTATTCCAGAAAGTGACAAAGGTTTTCAAAATAGTGATGACTATGCGAGGGCTTACGGTGCTTTCGGATGTCTTGAGATAGGAGCTGTTACTGCGAGTGAAGATTCTCCCGTAGAGTTCTATCAGACAATCACAGGTCTGAAACCTGGACTTTATATGGTAGAGGCACAGGCTTTCTTCGACAAGAATGACTATTCAACATATAAGAACGGTGCATACAATAATGATAATACAACAGATGCTTCAAACGCCTATCTGTTCGCTAACGGAGCAGAAACGTTGATACCGGTGCTCAACGATGAAGATCAAACTACTTTTGATGGTTATGTAAGTGACCTTAAGGAGGCTCTTGATTATGATTATTGGGATTTTTTGCAACATATAGTAGGTACAAATAATATGTATTTCCGCCGCAACGTCGCAGCAGCCTATTTCCTTGCGAAGGGAAATGCATACGAACCGGACGAGTCTAATCATAGAGTAAGAGTATATGTTAATGTTGGAACAGACGGCATTCTGACGCTGGGTGTGAAAAAGAAAGGCATGAGAGGTCGTGTATATGTAGATAACTTCGGCCTGTATTATGTTGGATATAACGCAATAGGTCTTGACGCTTATCAGCGTAATGTAGATGCAGTTGATCATAACAAATACCAGCAGTCGTATACGTTCCACCTCAGCCGTAAGTTCGTGTTGAATAAATGGAACGCCATCACACTGCCTATGAATGTGTATGGTCCTCAGATTATAGAGACATTCGGTGACGGTGCCGAACTCTGCAAACTTAAGGGTGTTAACCCACTGAACAAAGATCAGATATTGTTCACACCGGTTGACCTTACCGGTGATTACAGCACACCTGCAATAGAGCGTGGCGGATGCTATCTGATTAAGGTTACAGCAGAGCCTAAGGTTGCGGCAAATGAATCATACAAATTCGTTGTGAAATCAGAAGGCGACGCTAACGAATCAAAGGATATGGTATTCCCATACGGAAACATATACAACATCGAGGGTGTAAGCTGTCCTGAAGGTATGGTCACCCCGGATAATAATACAGTAGAAGTAACGACAACGGGCGGAAAACTAAGTTACACATACTTCTATCATCGTCCGGGAGCAGCACAAGGTGCTACACCTGTGCCCGAAGGTTCATACGTTATGTCTGACGGTAAGATGTATCATTTGACAGGTGCGTGGGGTGGCCTGCTCGGTACATGCTGGTACATTACAGATATGGGCACGAGCAGCAATTCCAAAGTTCTTGCCATCGATGGTGAAGGCGGAACGACCGACATCAATGGCATCGTGACAGAAGTGCCGGGTGACAAGGCAATGGAAGGTGTTTACAACATCAATGGCCAGAAGGTGGCTGATGGCACATCGCTCGAAGGTCTGCCAAAGGGCATATATATCGTGAACGGTAAGAAACATGTTGTAAAATGACAAATACAAATACAAAGAAAGTAAAGTAACAAAGAAATTTCATCATGCGATAATTTTTGGCCGTGAGGTTAGAGTTATGCGGGGTTGTATCTGGAGTCAGATACAACCTTTTTTTGTTTTATGTCCGTGGCGCGCCGCTGTCCCTATGGCGTTGGGTCGCGACGTGCGTGGCAGTCGTTGATGAAGGTATGATTTACCGTAAAAATGGTAAAGGCAAATATTTCCGGAAGAAATGATTTTGTAGTATCTTTGCATCGTGAAGGTGCGGGATGTGCATGCAGCGCCCTGCACCGAGTTTGAAACAGAGAGTTGTTCAGAATAACGTAACAGTACATTATTATATAAATATGTTGATTGAAAATATAAAATCACCGGCAGACATCAAGAACCTGCCGGCAGAAAAACTGAGACTTCTTGCCGCCGAGATACGCGGTGGCATACTCAAACGTGACAGTATGATAGGCGGACACGTGGGTCCTAACCTCGGATTTGTTGAGGCTACGATTGCGCTGCACTATGTATTCAATATGCCGAAAGACAAGATTGTGTTCGATGTGTCGCATCAGATATATCCGCACAAGATGCTTACGGGACGTGCTTACGGATTCATCGACAGCACGCGCATGGCCGAGGTATCGGGCTACAGCAGTCCGGCGGAGTCGCCCGAATACGACTGCTTCGAGATAGGTCATACATCTACGTCGGTTGCTCTGGCTACAGGTTTGCAGAAGGCACGCGACATTCTCGGAGGCAAGGAGAATGTGGTGGCTGTCATCGGTGATGGCTCGCTGAGCGGAGGCGAGGCTTTCGAAGGCCTTGACATGGCTGCCGAGCTGGGCACAAACATAATAATCGTGGTGAACGACAACGAGATGTCCATAGCCGAGAACCACGGCGGATTGTACCGCAACCTTAAACTGCTGCGCGAGACAAACGGCGAGGCCGAGCTGAACATATTCAAGGCGATGGGCTTCGAGTACAGGTATGTGGAGCAGGGCAACAACATCGAGACGCTCATCGAGGCCTTCAAGGCCGTCAAGGACACTCCGCACCCGACGGTGGTTCATATCCATACGGAGAAGGGACACGGATGGGATCCGGCCGTGGAGAACAAGGAGAGGTGGCACTGGAACATGCCGTTCGACATAGAGACGGGCGAGCTGAAGCCGGTTGAGGCTAAGGAGAGCTCGGCACAGATCCTGGGCAACTGGCTCAGAGAGGAGATGAAGCGCGACGAGAAGCTGGTGTGCATATCGGCAGCTGTGCCGGCATCGCTGGGCTTCGGACCGGAAGAACGTCGCGAGGCAGGCGCACAGCATGTGGATGTGGGCATAGCCGAGGAGGAGGCTGTGGCAATGGCGTCGGGCATGGCGCGCCGCGGTGCGCATCCGGTGTTCAGCACTTACGCCACGTTCCTGCAGCGTACTTACGACCAGATGGCGCAGGACCTCTGCGTGAACGGCAATCCGGCCGTGATAAACGTTGTGGGTGCGTCGGTCTTCGGAATGAATGATTTCACTCACATCTGCTTCTTCGACATCCCGATGTTGAGCCATATTCCTAATCTTGTATATCTCGCTCCGGCATCGGTGGAGGAGATGATAGCCATGGAGAAGTGGGCAATAGAGCAGGACAAATATTCTGTCGCACTGCGTGTGCCGGAAGGAGAGGTGCATCACAGCGCCGAACCGTGCGACACCGACTATTCAGCGCTCAACCGCTACAAGGTGGTTCGCCGCGGCAGTGGCGTGGCTCTGATAGGTCTGGGCAACTTCTTCGCCAAGGCAGAACGTGTGGCCGACGCGCTGAAGGAATACGGCATAGAGGCTACGGTGATAAATCCGCGCTACATCAGCGGCACTGACGATGAGCTGCTTGAGAGCCTGAAGGCAGACCATCAGCTGGTTGTGACGCTGGAGGACGGCTGTGTGGACGGTGGTTTCGGTGAGCGCATAAGTCGCTTCTACGGTCCGTCGGACATGAAGACAATGAACTTCGGCGTGAAGAAAGCACTTTACGACCGCTACGATGTCCGGCAGTTGATGCGCGACAACAAGCTCACCGACGAGCAGATTGTCGAGGAGATACGCGGCATCATGAACAAGTAAAACTGTGCTGAAGGCGGCCTGTCATGACGCAGGTCGCGGCATAATACGAAACAACCCCGGCGTCAGCGCGAAGCGACGTCGGGGTTATTATATATAGGTGAGCATGTATTCGTGATAAGTGTTCAGACGGAGAACATGATGATTATCTGTGCTATTATCACCCGGACGAACATTCCGAGCGGATAAACCGATGTGTAGCTCACGGCGGCGGTGTCGCCTTTGAGTGTGTCGTTGGCGTAGCTCAGCGCCATGGGGTTGGCCATCGAGCCGCAGAGAATGCCGCAGATGGTGCCGAAGTCGAACTTGCGTGTGTGCAGGGCAAGCAGACCCACGATGATGAGAGGCACGACAGTGATGATGAATCCTGTGGCAACCCACATCAGACCTTCGGGGCGCACCACCGTGCTGAAGAAGTCGCTGCCCGCCTCCAGACCGAGACACGCCAGATAGAGTGACAGTCCGAGCTTGCGTAGCATGAGCGATGCGGAGCGCGTGGTGTAGCTGATGAAGTGGGCGCGCGGGCCGAGTGCTCCCACGAGTATTCCCATTATGATGCCTCCGCCGGCGATGCCGAGGTGCACGGGTGCGCTCATTCCAGGCAGATGGATAGGAATCATGCCTATGGCAAGACCGAGAATCATGCCGAGGAATATGGCTCCGAGGTTCGGCTCGTTGAGCACCTGGACGGCGTTGCCGAGGAACTGTTCGGCATGTTCTATGTCGCTCGGTGCGCCGACAACGGTCAGATGGTCGCCGTATTGCAGTCGCAGGTCGTCGCTTGCAAGCAGCTTGATGTCGCCGCGCATTATTCGGCTGACGTTCACACCGTAGGCTGTGCGCATGTGCAGTGCACCGAGTGTCTTGCCGTTGAGGCTGGTGCGTGTGAGCAGTATGACGCGACTCTCCACGTTGCTGTCTATCGCGTTCCAGTCGATGCGGTCCTTATCGCGGTTCCAGTCTTTCTCCACCTTCTTTCCGAACAGGATGTCCATGGCTTCCGATTCGTCTATATTGGTCACCACGAGCACGCTGTCGTTCAGCTGCATCTTTGTCTCAGCCAGCGGCACTATCACCTTTCCGTCGCGCCAGATGCGCGAGATGATGAAATGGCGGTGGGTCATCTGCGATATTTCGGAGATGGTTTTGTTGTTTAGTGCCGGGTTCACAACTATGTATTGCGCTATGTATGTGTTGTCCTCAGTGTTATTATTGCGCGGCTCAAGGTCGGAAGGCTTTACGAAGAAACGGCGTATGAATATCATGGCCAGAATCACTCCGACAACACCGAGCGGATAGGTCACGGCGCATCCCAGTGCCGCTCCGCTGCTTGGCAGGCCTGCGCTGTTGAGTGCCTGCTGTGCCGCGGCAAGGGCAGGAGTATTGGTTGTCGCGCCGCATAGTATTCCGGTCATGTTCGGCATGCTGATTCCGGTCAGCGGACACAGAAGTATTGCCAGTATGGTGCCGACGATAATCACGGCGAGTCCCCACATGTTGAGTGCCACGCCTTCGTTGCGCATCATGCCCACAAAGCTCGGTCCGACGTGCAGACCGAGGGTATATACGAAGAGCAGCAGTCCGAATGTCTCGGCGAATCCCACCATGTGTAGGTCTGCTTTGAATCCTAATTGTCCGGCGATGATGCCTACGAAGAATACGAATGCAATTCCGAGCGAGATACCGCGTATGTGAAGTTTGCCAAGGGCAAGTCCCGCTGCGGTTATCATCGACAGCACAATGATGGTCTGTGCGGCCGTGTTTGTGCCGAGAAGTGCGTTTATCCAGTCCATTATGTATTGTTGTTATTTCACTTATGAAGATATTGCAGATAATCGGAAAGAGTTTATCCTAAGTCACCCGAGTGCCGCTATATCTTATGCAAAGATATTGCCAACGAGTGGAAAGAGAGTTTACTCTTAATTTCCCGAGTGCCGCTATATCTTATGCAAAGATAGTTCAACTTGCAGACACTGCAAAGAAAACTTTCCGAATTGTTTACACAACCCTGCCGTATGCGTTGCTATTCATCGTCAAAGGGCGTGTTTTTGAGTGCTCGCGGCTCAATTATTGACATTCTGTCAGGTTCATCGAGCACAGTCAATCACTATCTTTCCTTTGTCCGGACAGATGCGGATGGTGCGGTTCCCGTTCTCGTTCACTTCCTTGAAACAGCCCTTCGAACAGCCTACGGAGTAGGAATAACCGCGGAATACGGCTTCGACAGACTTGTCGCCGATTGTTGTGAAGGGCAGCGGAGCATCGGGAGCGGAGTGCAGTTGCAGTGCCCAAGCGTCGTCGTTGCCGGTGTCGGGCGAGCTCACTTCTATTCGGTCGTCGCGCAGGACGATGCCGAATGTGTGGCCGTATTGGTCGGTGCCGCTCACTTCGAGCACACTTTTGCCGCGCTCCTTCACCGTAGGATTATCGAGACGGAGCTCCTCCGTGCTTCCGTCATCATTCACTTTCACAATCATAAGTCCCGCGCGGTCGTCGCCCTTGCTCCACATGAAGCCGTCGGTTACGGGCAGCGTGTAGAACAGAAACTGGTTGCCCGTGCCCGGTTTGTCGAGATATTCCGACTTGAAGCGCTCGTCAAACAAGTGTATGTCGCGGAATCTGAACCGTCCCTTCTCCCATAACAGGTTGGCGCGATAGTTGCGGCTGTCGTACCATACGGTCTTGTTGCCTTCGCCACGCACGTCGCTCACCGTGGTGACAGCCGTGGCAGGAGTGAGCTTGAAGTTCTTTCTGAACCACCGTCCCGACTCGCCGAGCGTCTCCACACGCAGCCGTCCGGCACGTCGGAGCGAGTCTATGAGCGGCATCTGCATCTCGAGTCCCTTGCGCATATTGTCCCAGGTGAACGAGTTTTCTTGTCCTGCCTGTGCATATCCGAAGGCAAGACACGGGCCGTCGGTGAGCGCACTGAAGAAATAATCCACCCATTTGCGGTTCATTCCGGCGTGCGGATAGACCGGCTCGAGCGATATTACGCCCTGCCGTTCGTTGCCCAGTCCGTCGTCATACTGATATATCGGGTCGCTGCCCAACATTCTGAAGATGGGCACCGGTATCTGTCCTTCGGCCGTCTGGGCAGGCATGTATGCGTTGAGTCGGCTGGGATAGTAGGCCTGATTCCAGTATCCTCCCCACAGAGTGTAGCCGTCCGTACCTATCTGGTCCTTGCAGTTGCACGACGCTTCTATGCCATATTTGTCGTGCATATATGCCAGTGTGTGAGCGTCGATGAACCATGAGCCCACCGATTTGGGGTAATATCCGAATATCTCCTTGAACTTCTGCATATAGACATCCACCAGACGCTCGCGCTCTTCCTTGGTGTAGCCGGTGCTGAAAGCTATGTTTGCGTGCGACACCCACGAATATTCGCCACGCCATTTCAGTCCCGCCGCCTCAATCTGCGGTTGAGTCAGCTCCCACCATGCGCCTATCTCCGAACCTTCTTTCAGCTTTGTCTTCAGCAGATTCTGGTACTGCGGATTGATGAGCGCGTCGTATTCGAGCAGGAATGTTGCCGGAAGATTGTAACGGTTTACCAGCTCCACCTGCCGGCAAACCGTCTCGTAGAGCTTACGGTCGGCGTCTTCCACGCGGTAGTCGGTCTGACGTATGAAGTTGATGATGTTTATTATTCTCGGCTGTTTGTCGGCCGGTGTCTTGCCTTTGCCGCGTGCATGTGCCGTGCCTGCCACGATGGCAAGCATCAGCATGAGCAATATTGTCCTTGTCTTTGTCATGTCTGAGAAGATTGTTTTAGTGTTTTTATTACATCGTAGGTTGTGAATAGATAAGCAGTCAGGATGATTTTGTTTATAGATAAGTCAATAGTATGTGCCACACGGCGAATATATGGCACACCGAACCGAGCAGCACGAAGAAGTGGAACACCGTGTGCATGAACCTGCGTTTGTTCAGACTGTAGAACACGGCACCGGTGATGTAGCTCACGCCCTCGGCTATGAGCCACGCCATGGACACGTCGCTCACGCTGTCGATAAGCGGTTTGAACGCTACGAGCACGCTCAGACCCATTGCAACGAAGCATATTGTCTCCACGTGGCTGTGGTCTTTCAGCCGCAGGAAACTCATGATTGTGCCGGCTATGGCAGCCGTCCAGATGAACACGAACAGTGCCCATCCCCATGCACCACACTCACGCAGGGCTATCAGAGTGATGGGCGAGTAGGAGCCGGCGATGTGCCAGTAGATCGCGGCGTGGTCCCAGCGGCGCAGCCGTTCCTTCCATTTCGACCAGGCGCTGAGCGAATGATATACGGTGGAAGCCACGTATGAGCACAACATTCCGAACAGATAGAGAATGATGCCGGTGGTTGCCCAGATGTTGCCGGTGTGCAGACACCAGGCTATGAACACCGCTCCTGCCACCACGCCCAGTATGATTCCTGCCGCGTGCGACCACGAGTTCCACAGCTCTTCCTTATGATTGAAGAATATTTTCATCTGTCTTGGTCTTGCCGTTTTGTCCGTTTGATATTCTCTCCTGTATGTCCTGCATCTTCCATCTGCGCTTCAGCGAGTAGGTCTTTCCCTCACGCTCGATGATGCTGAACAGCGCGAAAGCCTTCTCCAGAAGGAAGTCGCGCTCAGGATTCGACACGGTGTCGGCCTCGGCATAGAACAGTTCGGCAAGCATCTCCATGCGCGGCAGACGCTGTTCCTCGTCCATTCCTGCCAGTGCGAGCAGCACTTCGTCGATTGTCGCGTTGTGGTAGAGCGCGTAAGGACCTACATATTGTTCGTAGAGTTGTTTTATCTCCTCGCGCCGGTCGGCCACTTCCTTTTTCTCGAGCATGCGTTCGAGAGCTGCCATGAACTCGCGTATGAGTCGCAGTATATAGTCACGTTGAAGCATAATGTTCTGTCTGTTTTATTATAATTCGGGTGTTTGAGTGTTTGTTTCCGTGGCGTCGCCGATGGCGGTCTCGCCGCTTCCGCTGTCGTCCGTTGAGGCTGTCGTGTCGCCGTATGGGCGGTTAGCCTTCATTATGTGTTCGTATAGTTTCTTGTAGAAAGGATGTCTTGTCAGCGTGGCAGTGTCGCCCAGGATTATTAGTTTCATCCTTGCGCGGGTTATCGCCACGTTCATCCGTCGCAGGTCGCGCAGGAATCCTATCTGACCCTCGTCGTTGGCACGCACCAGCGATATTACTATCACGTCGCGTTCCTGTCCCTGGAATCCGTCAACGGTGTTCACGGAGATGAGGTGACGGTAGGGTTTGAAGAACTCGTTTTTCTTTATCAGCCGCCGCAGATACTGCACCTGTGCGCGGTAGGGCGATATTACGCCTACGTCGATGCTCTCGTCGAGCAACCGCTGTTTGCCTATCTTGCTGAAGTAGGATGTGAGAGTGGCGACGGTGAGCTCGGCTTCCTGTCGGTTGATGCGGCCGAAGTTCTCGCCCACAAACTCCTCCTTGCCTTCGAGTGCGGACGTGTCTATCCACGTCATTGGGCAGTCGAGGTCGAGTATTCCGCGGTATTTTATCTGTGGCGCGGTGGTTATTTGTCCGTGATAGAACCACTCGTTGGGGAAACGCATTATCTCCTCGTTCATGCGATACTGCACCGTGAGCAGCGTCACCACCTCAGGCTTGCGCTCCACGATGCGCTCCATGAGCGTGGTACCCAGTCCGGCTTTTAGTGCCGCCATGCTCTTTATGGTAGGCGGAAGCTGGCAGTGGTCGCCTGCAAACACCACACGTGTGGCGCGCCTTATGGCTATCCAGCACGCAGCCTCGAGTGCCTGTGCCGCCTCGTCTATGAAGAGAGTGCCGAACTTCATGCCTTCAAGCAGACGGTTTGCCGAGCCCGTCAGGGTCGATGCTATGACGCGCGCATCGCTGAACAGGTCGTTGTTGATGCGCAGTTCCAGCTCCACGGCACGGCTGCGCAGCCTCTCCAGCTTCTGGTGGAAGTCGTCGCCGCGTCGGCGTTGCTTGCGCAGCTGGCGTATGGCCTTGCGTATGCTCCACAGCTGCGGATAGTCGGGATGAGCCTCGAAGCGTCGTTCGTAGGTGAATGAGAGCATCTTGTCGTTCACGCGTGTCGGGTTGCCTATGCGCAGCACGTTCAGTCCGCGATCTACAAGCTTCTCCGAAATCCAGTCCACCGCCATGTTGCTCTGTGCGCATACCAGCACCTGATTCTCGCGCCGCAGCGTCTCATAGATGCCCTCGACGAGCGTTGTTGTCTTGCCGGTGCCCGGAGGTCCGTGCACCACCATCACGTCCTTAGCCACCATCATCTCGTTTACGGCGTGCTCCTGAGACGGGTTCAGCCACGGGAAGCGCGTCGGACCGAACGTGAATCGTCCCGCCTTCATGCCCGAGTAGAACAGGTCACGCAGATATGCCAGGCGTCCTGAGCGGGCGTTGATGACGCGGTCGAGCGCCTCGAACATGAGTCTGTACGATGTCTCGTCGAACGAAAGCTGTATGCCTATGGGCGTCTCGCTGCGCTGCAGTTCGAGTATCCGGCTGCTCTCCGGCATCACCACGACCATCCTGTCGGCCTCGGCGAAGCTCACCGTGGCAGTGAACGGGAAATAGCGTATGTGCTTCTCGTTGCCCGTGGCGTGCTCGTTTATTGTGAAGAAGCACACCGGCCGGCCATACTCGAAGTTGTGTTCTATGTCGCTCTCGTCCTGTCTTATTATCTCGAGCACCTCCTGGTTGAGCGAGTTATAGTATGTGCGTCCCGTCTTTACGGGATACCACGCGTCGCCGCGCTTCACCTTCCGCTTTATGCCGAAGGCTTCGGTCTGCTTGCGGAAGTTCTCCTTCTCGCAGGCATACTCCATCTGCAGCAGCATGCGTTGGCGTGTGAGTGCCAGTATGGGTGATGAGTTGTCCATGCTTACTTGTTGTTGCGTTCTTCCGACTGACGTTTGGAGAACACGCAGCCGCAATAGTTCTGACGATAGAGTCCGTATTCGCGCGACAGCTCTATGGAGCGCAGATATCCGCCACGCTTCTTGAAGTCGGACGGCAGAAACTTCACTCCGGTCTGAGCGGCTATCTCTTCGCCTATCTCGTTTATCTTGTCCGCACGCTTCAGCGGGCTTATTGTGAGCGTCGTGGTGAAATAGTCGAGTCCGAGCTCGGCAGCCATCTTCGCCGCGCGTTCGAGCCGCATGCGGTAGCACACCATACATCTCGCTCCGCCCTCCGGCTCGTTCTCCAGTCCGCGCACGGCGTTGTAGAACGTCTGCGGGTCGTACTCGCCGGCCACGAAGCTCACGGGGTTCACGGTCTTCAGTTCGCTGATGAACCTCTGTTGCTCCTCTATGCGGTGGTCATACTCCGATTCGGGCGATATATTCGGGTTGTAATAGAGCACCGTGATGCGGAAATACTGCGACAGATACTCTATGGTATAGCTGCTGCACGGCGCGCAACAACTGTGCAGGAGCAGCGTAGGCGTTTCCCCGGCTGCCGTGTGGCGCTTTATTATCTCGTCAAGTCTGAGCTGATAGTTTATCTTGTTCATAATTATAAGAGGTGTCTTAACGACATTGCAAACTTACGGATTTTATTCTAAATAAATGATGATGTATTCTGTTTCACCGTTATGCTATGAAAGAAAAATTTTCTTATTTAACATTGTTTTACGTTTTATTGGCGTCTCGTTTATAGATATTAACTATCTTTGTGATTGTTTTAAAATCTATGGAGATTGAATTTTTGAGAATATAAAAACCTTTCATGAGATGAATTAAAAACAAGTTTAGTTTTATGAGAAAATTTACTTATTTATTATCAATTGTCTGCATCTCGATGTGGTCAATGGCAGTCAGCGGTCAGAATTTTTACATAGACGGATACCGCTATGAAGTGAACGATGCCGAAAAGCATACCGTAACATTGCTGGCAACCCCGGGTTATGTGGAAAATTTAGTTCTCCCGAGTGAGACGAGTTATGAAGGCACAGTCTATACTGTCACAAAAGTGGACTGCGACGCCGTGAGTTACAAAACGAAACTCAAGACAGTTTCCTTTCCGGCTACGATAACCGAGATTCTTTATCAGTCGTATGCTTTTGAATATTGCGACCTGTTGGAGAGCATCACGGTTGATGAAGGCAACACTGCTTTCTTTGCTCAGGACGGTGCGCTTTATGAGAAGAGCACTATCAACATGATATGCTTGCCTCGTAGTGTACGTGGAAAGGTGACTCTGGCTGACGGAGCGAAAGACAGATGGGGAGGTTCGTCCATCGACCTTTCGGATATGCCTAATGTGGAGGAGATAGTCTTTGGAAAGGGAATTGCGGGTATATCTTTGGACAATATGCCTTCTCTCACTACAGCTTCTTTCCCTTCATCCATGACATCTCTTGGCATTGAGAACTGTCCTTCTCTCGACAATGTGAGCGTAGGAGAAGGTGGTTTATATTCTTCATCGAACAATGTTATTTACGTAAACATGGAGGTATATGTCAATAATGAAACAGTGGAAGGCCGTGGAATAATTTTCATGCCATACAGCATGACAGAGTATGTTGTGCCGGATGACGTGGTTTACATTCCTGATATGTTCTTCGTGAACCACGAAAATCTGGTATCCCTTTCGGTATCGGGAAATAATAACATCTTCTATTCAGACGGAAACGCCATCTATACGGCAAACGAAAATATGGGTGGAAGCACTCTCGTTGACGTGGCTGGAGGATTGACAGAGATTGCTCTCCGGTCAGATCTTTCGGATATCAAGGCTGTTGAAGTACCGGTGGATGACGAGGCATTCGAGCCTCACCAGAATGTGCCGTTCTTGTTTGGCATGAAGAAGCTCGCGTCCATCACCATGCCTACGCCGAACGAAACGTATATGGCTGCCGCCGGAGTGTTGATGCGCATGCTCCCTGATTATGATACGTTCTTCGGCAAAAGTGGATGGAGTGTAGAATGTGTTCCTCCTGCCATCACCGGCAAGGTGGTACTGCCTGAGGGTACGGTTGATGTCTCTCCGTCGGCTTTTTATGGCACGGCAATAACATCGGTGACAATACCTGACGGATGCTTTCTCTCTTATGCGTCGTTCGCACACTGCAAGAATCTCTCAGAGGTGATTTTCACCGGCAATGCTTCTGCCGAGAGCACAGCCTTCTTTGACACTCCGTGGCTTCTCAACCACGAGCCGGGTGTCATCTATGCCGGAACAACGGCGATAGGTATTGCCGGTACTCCCAAGGAGATAGTAATAAAGGAGGGTACAAAATCCATAGGTAAGGAAGCTTTTGCTCCGTTCTCAGCCGGTAATCAGATTGTAGGAGGCTTTTCACTCGAGAAGGTGACACTGCCCGAAGGACTTGAAAAGATGGAGAGTATGGCTTTCTATGGTTGTACTAAACTCAAGTCGGTCAACATTCCTGCATCATTGAAGGAAATGGGAAACAACGTCTTCGGCTATTGCTTATCGCTTAGCGATGTCAAGCTCGGTGAAGGACTGACTTTTCTGCCCGATATTTATGAAGATCTGCCTATACCGACTATCTATGTTCCGGCATCTGTCGAGAGATGGGATGCTTTCAGATTCAACGACGTTACAGCAAGTTTTGAGGTGTCGCCAGACAATCTGGTGTTCGCTTCGCAGGGCGGAATACTCTACGACAAGCAGAAAACCGCTGTGTTGGCTGCTCCGCCTGCTCTGGTAAATGCCGTGATACCCGAAGGCTGCGTGTCGATAGGTGTGGCCCGCGACGATTATGCCAAGTCGGCTGCAAAGGCTTCGGCATACGAGGATATGGCTGAGGTGGCTTTCGGAGAAAAGCTCGAGACGGTTTCGCTGCCGTCAACTTTACAGAATATATACTCTGGCAGCGCGTTCTATGAGTCAAGAAATCAGAAGGAATGTCGCGTGTTCAACAGCACTCCAATAGAGCTGTATTATTACGCATTCCCGGATGACCTGCAGGATGCAACGCTGTATGTGCCGCAGGGCAGTGAGAATGCTTATCGTAATGCTGACGTTTGGAACCGCTTCAACACCATCGAAGGTTTCGACGTTACGGGCATCGACAATGCAACCGTTGCGGGTGAGCTGCGCGAGACAGGACGCTATTCGCTCGACGGACGCCGGTTGGAATCGCCTGAGAAGGGCATCAACATTGTACGCATGAGCGACGGTTCGGTGCGTAAGGTCATGGTGAAATAGTTTTTCTTACATGCATATTCAGTCGGGACGCGCGTTTCAGGACGTGTGTCCCGACTTGTTTTTTATCCGGACCTACAGTCAGAAATCCTGCGGGTTCAGCTCCGTTATATGGCAGACGATGGTTGTGACGCCCGCCGATTTGCCACCCGCCCGGCGCATTTTTATGTGTTGTGCGCTGTCGTGTCTTTTGCCTCATTATTGTTCCCGAAGCGACGCCGGAAACATATAATATGCTGTCTCACAGCGTCATTATGCTATATGTTCTTTGTTATTTGCTGTAAAATAAGTAATTTTGCACACATTTTATAAACTCTGCTGATAAATAACAAGTTCACAATGAAAGATATTTGCTGCTTAGGCCACATCACAAAAGACAAAATCATCACACCGCGCAAGACCGTTTACATGTCGGGAGGCACGTCGTTCTATTTTTCCTACGCCTTTAACTGTCTGCCGGACAAGGTGTCGTTCCAGCTCGTCACTAAGCTGGGCGAGGAAGATATGCAGGCCGTCAGCCTGATGCGCGAGGCAGGCATCGATGTGGAGGTGAGGCCGAGCCGCCACACTGTCTATTTCGAGAACAAGTATGGAGAGAATCAGAACGAGCGCACACAGCGCGTTCTGGAGAAAGCCGACCCGTTCACCATCGACGATGTGAGCGGACTGGACGCCGGCATATATCATCTGGGCTCGCTCCTGGCCGACGATTTCTCGCCTGAGGTGGTGAAGTATCTTTCGCAGCACGGACGCATATCCATCGACGCACAGGGCTATCTGCGCGACGTGCGTGGCCACGATGTGCACGCCGTGGATTGGGAAGGCAAGCTCGATATACTTGCCATGACCGACATAATAAAAGTGAACGAGCACGAGATGCAGGTCATCACGGGGCTCAACGACGCTCACGAGGCTGCCCTGCGGCTTGCCGGATGGGGCGTGAAAGAAGTGGTGGTGACGCTTGGCAGCGAGGGTTCGCTGATATATGCAGAGGGACGTTTCCACGAGATTCCGGCCTATGCGCCGCGCGAGATAGTGGATGCCACGGGCTGTGGCGACACCTATTCGGCCGGCTATCTGTATTGCCGTGCGCTCGGTGCCGGCTATTCGGAGGCGGGACGCTTTGCCGCCGCCATGTGCACACTGAAGCTCGAGCACAACGGACCGTTCGACCGCACTGCCTCAGAGGCTGAGGCACTCATCCGCGGAGAGCGTGTCGTGGAGGGCTGAAAGGTGATAAAATAGGGCGGAAATTTATTTGGTTGTAAGTTTTTTTATTATATTTGCATTATAATACATAAATATATGATGCGGCCCGGCAATGTCAGATTGGAGGAAACCAGGTCCCGGATATCAGCCGCAATCCCTGCCTTTCGCAATACATGTATGGTCAGACCGGTTCTGACAGGAAATCATGTGGAACGAATTTAAACTTAAACAACCAATAAAAACTTAATCGAAATGGAAAAGACATTGATTCTTCTCAAGCCCTGCACAGTGCAAAGGGGACTCATCGGTGAGATCATACACCGTTTTGAGAGAAAAGGCCTCCGCATAATGGGCCTTAAGATGATGCAGCTCGACGAAAACCTTCTCAATGAACACTACGCTCATCTGGCTGACCGCCCGTTCTTCCAGTGGGTGAAAAACTCGATGATGGCGGCGCCGGTAGTTGCCATGTGCGTTGAAGGAAAGGACGCTGTGGAGGTGGTTCGCAACATCACGGGTGCTACAAACGGACGCAAGGCTGCTCCGGGCACAATAAGAGGCGACTATTCCATGAGCGGACAGGAGAACATAGTGCACGCTTCGGACAGCCCCGAGAATGCGGAGATAGAGCTCCGTCGTTTCTTCAAGGACGAGGAGATATTCGACTATCCTAACCCGCTGCGCGACTTCTTCTACAGCCCTGACGGTGTGTAAAGACACTTTAGGCGGCATACACAGAATGTAATTAAAAACATATAATCAAAATACACAAATCCAATGGATAAATTAGTAATAAGCAATTATGATGAGTTTGCCGCTTACCTGGGCAAGAACTTGGGTGTCTCCGACTATGTGGAGCTGACACAAGAACGCATAAACATGTTCGCCGACGCTACGCTCGACCATCAGTGGATACACGTCGATACTGAGCGTGCGGCTCGCGAAAGCCAGTTCGGCACGACAATAGCACACGGCTATCTCACGCTTTCCATGCTTCCTTATCTGTGGAACCAGATAATAGAGGTGAGGAATCTGAAGATGATGGTAAACTATGGTATGGACAAGATGAAGTTCGGTCAGGCAGTGAAGTCGGGCCAGGCCATCCGTCTGTCGGCAGATCTTTATTCGATAGAGAATCTGCGTGGCGTGACAAAGGCACAGATAAAGTTCGCCATAGAGATAAAGGACTGCCCGAAGAAGGCACTCACCGGAATCGCCACATTCCTGTATTATTTCGAATAATACGGCGCGACGACAACACGTCATACAATAGAAAGCCCGGCCCGCAGCATCATGACACGCTGCAGGCCGGGCTTTATCTTTCAATGATGGTGGCGGAACGTGCCGCCACACGGTTTTACAGTTCCATCTTTTCGAGCTTCATCGCTGCATACTTCTCTATTGCGCTGACGTGCTCCTTGAAGTGTGCGGCGTTTGAGTGTACGGCGAGTGTCTCCTCGTCGGCCCATGTCTCGCAGAACATGAACACGTCGTCGTGTGTGGCGCTTGCGAAGAAGTCGTAAGCCACGCAGCCCTTGTCGTTGGCAAGCGTTGCGGCTACGAGAGCCTTTGCGTGTTCCATTACCTCGTCGCGGTGTGCGGCGTCATTCAGTTTCACAAAGCAGTTGAGTCTTATCATAGTTGTTCTTTTTATTATGTTTGTCTTATGTTTGTGCCGACTGTTACGGCCGGCACTGTCGTCATTTACTTGTTGAGTGTCCATGTGGCACCGTCCTTGGTGTCCTTCACCTCGAATCCGGCAGCGGCCAGCTCGTCGCGTATGCGGTCGCTCGTAGCCCAGTCTTTCGCGGCCTTTGCCTTGGCGCGCAGGTCGAGCACCATGTCAACCACCTTGCCGTAGGCTTCCTCGCGCTCGCTGGATGAGCCGCTGCGGTCGTCGCGCAGTCCGAGCAGGTCGAAGGTGAAGAGGTGCATCGTCTCGGTGAGCTCCTTCAGGCAGTCGGCGCATATCGTGGCCTTGTGGTCCACGAGTTTGTTTATCACGCTGCACGCCTCGAACAGATGACTGATTACCTGCGGTGTGGCGAGGTCGTCGTTCATGGCGTCGTAGCACTTCTGGCGCAGCTCCGTCACGGTCTTCTTGGTCTGTTCGTCGCACTCGGCAGCCGGTTTTATGCGCTTCAGGGCTGCTATTCCGTTCATCAGTTTCTCCAGACCCTTCTCGCTTGCCTGCAATGCCTCGTTCGAGAAGTCCACCGTTCCGCGGTAGTGCGCGGAGAGTATGAAGAAGCGTATGGTCATCGGCGAGTAAGCCTTGTCGAGGCTCGGGTGGTTGCCTGTGAAGAATTGTTCGAGCGTGATGAAGTTTCCGAGCGACTTGCCCATCTTCTGTCCGTTGATGGTTATCATGTTGTTGTGCATCCAGTATTTCACCATCTGGTCGCCCTGGCTTGCCACTGCCTGTGCTATCTCGCACTCATGGTGCGGGAACACGAGGTCGAGTCCGCCGCCGTG
>ULWB01022385.1_pt1 | contig 22597 bp, 17 predicted proteins | sample 1959891 | NCBI WGS metagenome assembly ULWB01 (sample SAMEA4835799, study PRJEB28245) | human gut metagenome | biome: gut microbiome; material: fecal sample | place: Denmark | collected 2008 | reverse complement strand
CGCCGACATAATCACTATCAACGATGTGACCGTGGATTTCGACATTTTCCTTCCAAACCCGGAAAACAAGCGTGTCCGCTACGACTGGACTTTCCCGGAAGGTACTATGACCGAGGGCGGGCAGGAAATCTCCACGTTTACCGGTTATGCTGACGAGAACGGCAATGTGGAGTATCCGGGCAAGCTGAAATTCCGCAACATCGGCTCGCAGCGCATCACAATCCAGACCACGTTCGACCTTGACGGCGAGAACCGCCGCCTCGAAGATTCATACGTAAATGTGCAGGTCGGGGCAGACAAGGAATACAAGACATTGTATTACGCCGTACTCGACGGCAATATCAAGGCTATGAAGATTATTCCTGATGACCAGATTCCGCAAGGCTCGAAGAACCTGCCTTTCGACCTCGGGGTAAGCAGCGGCTCGATGCCTTTCAACCTCGTCTACTATGATGACCCTGACGGCAATGGATGGATATACACCCTCGATGCCGGAAAGCAATACACCTATATCAACGACGAGGCCGGTACCAACGGCGACGGCCGCATCAATGTGATGTCGCCCGACGGAAGCAATGTGAACACTATGGTCACCAACGTAGGGCAGACTGCTTTCAACGACCCGTTCTTCGGTTGCGTAGACGGAGAGAATATGATATACAGCGACCGTAACACAGGCTTGCGTTCCACTGCACTTTCCGCACGCGGCGAAACGGAAAAAAACAGCTATTTCGTGCAGAACGACCAATTGGGCTATTATAGCCGCGGCATTGCGTACGGTGCAATCAGCACCACCATATATAAGGACTCGAAAGGCACTTACTGGTGGGGCAAATGCTTTAACGGTATGGGAATCTTCCGGTTCAAATCGACAGACATAATAGAGGACTACTCGACAGCTATCGCTCCCAACGCAATAGTACTCGGCTCGGTGCCGCTGAAAGCGTTCGCCATCGATGAAAGCCGCAACAAGCTCTATGTGTGGCGTACTAAATCTGACGGCGGGTTCTACGTATTCAACCTTCCTGCCGACAATGTGCCGACTGCCATAGCCGATGCTACATCGAGCTTCAAGATGGATGCAGACCCAATCAATACTACTGCCGACGAGGGTGTATATGTTACTCAGATGGCTGTCGACAGCGAAACTGGCAATGTCTATTTCGGTTTTAACAGTGTAGACGCTAATCACACCACAGGGCTGAAATACTACGATTATGCCAATGACCAGATTGTCGATATCCCGGTTGTTACCGACAAGATGCTCGGCATTGTGATTAACGACAACAAGACGAAGTTGTTCTAACATTAATCTATCAGAACAGAGGGAGGTGCGCCAAGCCATGAGTGCAGGATATTGGCGCACCTTTCCCATATAAAGACAATAAAAATGAAGATGAAAAGAAGTTTATTGTTGATAATTCTTGTCTTGTCGGCGGTATTGCCCGGCTATGCCGGCAAGCGCGAGCATAGGGCGACATGGATGTCGGGCTACATAAGCGACTGGCCTACCGCGCCTATTACGGAAAGCAATGCCGAAGAAACGAAAAGGATAGGTCTGGCGAATCTCGACTCGCTCCAGCGCAACAATTTCACCACCGTCTATTTCCATGTGCGCACTATGTGTGACGCGATGTACGACTCCAAGTATGAGCCATGGTCGAGCTACATCGCCCCTGCGCGCGGGCAGCAGCCGGCTTTCGACCCTTTCCGCTTCATTCTTGACAATGCGCACGAACGTGGCATCGAGGTATATGCGTGGCTAAATCCATACCGGTATCTCAACTCAAGTGTGATGACCGGATGGGGTGGCAATGGCGGTGACAAGAACTACGAGAACAGCCATCCGGAATGGCTGATAGAATACCAATATTTAAATAAAGAGGGAAAAACAATAACCCACACCATTCTCAATCCGGCGTTGCCTGAAGTGAAGCAGCGTATTGTCGACGTGATTGCTGACCTTCTGAGCAAATATGATGTCGACGGTGTGGTGTTCGACGACTATTTTTACCAGAACGGTCTTCCGATGAGCTACGACGCGAAGCACTACAACGACTACGTGGCCGGCGGCGGCATGCTGTCGCAAGCTGACTGGCGCCGTGAGAACGTCAACGATATGGTGCGCATAGTCAACACCTACATCAAGGCCAACAAGCCGTGGGTGCGTTTCGGAATCGGTCCGGCTGGAGTGGCGGCAAGCAGCGAGTCCGTTGCCTCAAAATACGGCGTGGAGCCTTGCCCCGGAAGCGATTGGCAGTACAACGAAATCTATTCCGACCCGCTGGCATGGTATTCGGAAGGCACAATCGATTTTATGTCGCCTCAGGTCTATTGGATCATCGGCAACAGTTCGGCCGATTATGCTAAGATTACACCTTGGTGGTATGAGGTTGCGAAAAAATTCAACCGACATTGTTACATAAGCCAGGACATTTCGGCCAATATAGGGAAGGCATCGTCGCTTGACGAGTTCTCTACAGAAATAGAAATGACGCGTGCTTCCGACGAAATGGGGGCTCCGGGATTTGTGTTTTTCCCATGGAAGACACTCAAGAGCGGTACGAAAGGGCGTCTCGGTATGATGAGGCATCTGATAAACGGAGTATATTCGGAAAAATCGCTCACGCCGGCTGTGACATGGATGAAGGCGGAATGCCCCGGAGAGGTATCGGCGCTGAAGCGTGACGGACGTACTATCTCGTGGAACGGGCCGGGCAATGTGCGCTACACAATCTATGCCGTACCCAAAAGCGTGGATATGAATTCTTTCCGCAAGGAAGCTGAGTATTTAATGGGAATAAGCTATGGCGATACGTATGACATACCCGATTTCGAAAAACGTTATCCTGATTTTGGGATAGCGGATGCCGACATTGAGGATTACAATTACGCCGTAGCCATTCTTGACCGCTATGGTAATGAGTATGCTCCATATTTTGTAGGAGCTTCTGCCGTCACAGCGGCAAAGCCGGTGATTTCCTACCCGGTAGAAGGTATGGAGACCCCCACAGGCTTCGACTTCCGATGGACGGGTAATTCGCAACAATACGAGTTGGTCATTGCGACCGATCCGGAAATGGAAAATGTAATATTCAAGAAAGAGCTTTCCGACCAATATCTTTTTTCTTCCGAGACCTACGGATTTGAGCCGGAAACCACATACTACTGCATGGTTGTAGGAAGAAGCAACAACGCTGTTGACGTGAAATCCGATGTGGTTTCCTTTAGGGTTAATGTGTTCCGAATCACATCGCCCGCTGACGGTCAGGAAGGGTGTGCCGACAACCCTGTAGTCTATTGGTCTGCTGCAACGGAAAGTGCCGATTATGAATTGCAAATTGCCGACGGTTTGGATTTTGAAGAAATAGTATGGTCTGGACATACAACAGCAACTTCTTTGCAAGTCCCTGAATTTGTGCTTACAGGCAACACTGTCTATTATGCCAAGGTGACCGCTACTGTCGGAGATTCACGGTATGCAACAGAGCCATCGGAATTCACCACTGCCGTAATTGAAGGGACCGTTCCTGAGTTTGTAACGCCATCCGCCAATGGCATTACGCTCCATTCCAATCAGTCGATAGCCGTAAAACCGCAAAGGGGTGTTACAAGATGCAAAATAATGGTTTGCAGCGACGGTGATTTTTCTGCAAGAAAATCTTACAATGTCACATTATCTGACTTCGTGTTCAATAGTCCTGAATTGTCGGAAATATCGATATTGGGAGAAGGCAAATTGGTTGACGGGACAACCTATTATGCAAAGGCTAATGTGGCATACCGTGATGAGGAAGGCCGCACTGTGGAAACTGAATGGACCGAGCCTGTATCATTTGTCTATAGTGCGGAAGCCGGGGCCCACGGAATAGAAGATGACGGAATAACACTTGTCGGAGGTGAGGAGCCGGCCGTAGAGGCAAATAAGCAGGGTGTAGAGGTTTTCGTGTATGGGACGGACGGCAAATTGCTGATGACTGCTGTCACCGGAGCGTCAGGCCGTGTCAGTCTTTCCAGTCTCGACAGCGGTGCATATATGATTGCAGTGAAGTCTGATGCCGGAATAAAGACTTTCAAATTCCTGAAATAAGTGTGATTGAATGTTGAGGGTTGAGTGAATAAGGCTACACTCAACATTCAACTCTCAACCCTCAACAATGATAATGTTTATTTTGATTTTTACACATTTTTTTTGTTGCTGGATAGGATTAATCATCCTATCTTAGCAACAAAATAAAAAGGAAGAACCTCGCAGAACAAAAAGTGATAAAAACCATATTACAAACCAACTAAACTAATTTAATTATGAAGAAAATTTTACTTTCGGCATCAATGTTGATGCTATCGGCAGCGGCTTTCGCTGTTACGGATGGTGCTACTTACGAGACCATCAATGGACTTACGTGCGAGAACCTGTGGGTATTCGACGAGCAGCACACAAGGGACGCATTCAAAGCATCCGCACTCTTCGACGGTGCTACGGCTGGTTCGGGGGTAGGTAGATCTGCAAGAACTGCGACTACCGACGGGAAGATTATCTACATCGGGCATTCTGCGGAGACAGCGGTATTGGAGAGATTCGATATCAATACAGGCGAGATGCTCGAACCTTTGGCACTGAAACTTGACGGTGCGGCATACGCCGGCACTTTGGCAGCCAATCAGGTGGGCTTTGACGAGTACGGACACCTCTATGTAGCTTCTTACGATGCTACCACTGACCGTACAGATGTTTCCTACAAGGTGTATATCGTCAATCAGGAAACAGGCGATTTGACAAGTGTAGGATTCCTTGATTTTGATAAAGGTAAGGACCGTATTGACTATTGCGACGTAATCGGTGACCTTACAGGTGTGGAGGCTAATTGCTCTATCCTTGCCGTAGGCAGTGGTGATGGCAGTTCCAAGGAATGCTATTGGTGGTATCTTCCGCAAGGCGAAACCGAGTGGGAAGGCGGATGGGAAGGCGACTTCTGGATTAAGATAGACGAAACTTATCCTGCCGACCAGACACAATTCAGCTATGGCTCGATGGCAAAGATGGTAAGGGACGGCTCTGCGACCGGCGACCTCAACTTGTTCTACATTGACGGTTTTACCACTCTTCCGGCATTGTATCAGAACGATGGCTCTATGTTAGACAATATCGGTAACGCTTCGTTTATGGGCGGCGAGGATGTAAAATCTGGTGTTTACCCTGTTCCGTCTTCAGGTACCAACGGTCTTACAGAAGCTGCTGTGGGTGACCAGAAACTTTTTATATACTCGTTATGCCAAGCTAATGACGGCGAATTCGGTGCGCGTGCCGTGATAGCGTCGATAGATGCTGATATGACTCTTGAAAGCCTCGTGCCGATGTGGAAAATACCGGGAGGAGAAAAAGGTCTTGGTGAAACTTCCGACCTAGGTAACCGTATCCACTGCCTCGACCGTGTAGTTCTTCCAGAGGATGAGAACGGCAAATCTGCAATGCTGCTTGTCACTTTCAAGTGCTATGCAGGTCTGGGAGTTTACCGTATCGCAGAAGAGGGTTACAATCCTCAGGGTAGCGTAGAGGAGAATTTCGTGGCTAATGCTAACATTACAGTTAACGGCGACGTTATCGCTGTAAGCGAAACTGCTGAATCTATCGAGGTTTACAACGTAGCTGGTCAGAAAGTGGCTCAGGTTGAGAACGCTTCTGAAATCGCCGCTCCGGCAACCGGTCTTTACATCGTGAAGGCTGTCGTTGAAGGCGCTCCGGTTGTAAAGAAAGTTATCGTTAAATAAGATAGCAAATAACTGACTGACAAATATCGGATGCCGTCCCTCCGCGGGGCGGCATCTTTTTTGTGCCGTAAAACAACTCTACGCCCCATAACCAGTAACCGAGCCGAAAGTTCGATAGCCACTAACCTGTCAGCGCAGCTGGCATCAGCCCTGAAAGGGCTGCGTATAATAAACCCACGGCTTCAGCCGTCGGATGTGATGGCTATACGGTATCGGCCTCGTAGAGGTCGCACTTGTAGCACAGTTGTTTCGAGCGCGGCCTCTACGTACGAGGTCGTGGTAAGGGTGTGACTGCTCCGCCCCAAGCTGCGCTCCGCTATGGCTTCGCTTGCATGGGGTTACAATCCCAGAGCCTCCACGAGGCTCGCTTATGCCGAAAGAGACATTTTCCGGCGCCGTACAGCCAGCCTTATTAGCTGCGCAGATTCCGCGAACAGGGGGACACTCACTGCCGCAGGCTATTTTCTGTAACCAGTAACCAATAACCCCTAACCGGGCAGCTTTGCTGCCAATAACCTGAGCCGCGAGGCTCACTTTACAGTTCGATGAGTTCGTCGTAGGCGAAGTCGCGGACGGCCCGTGTGCCGAGCACTTCGTCCCAGCGCATCGGAGAGATGCCGTTGCCGGGGCGCTTTACGGTGATGTTTTCTTCTGTGAGCGGTTCGCCCTTGCGTATGTCGCGGGCGGCTACGATGCTTTTGCGTGCCACGATGATGTTCGGACGCTCTGATTCGGTCACGTGTTTTTTGCCGTCGCCGAGAGCCTGCTCGATGTTGCGTATTGCGTCGACCATAGCCTTCAGCTCGCCGGGTTCGAGCGATGCCTTGTGGTCAGGTCCTGGCATTGTCTTGTCGAGGGTGAAATGCTTTTCTATTACTTTCGCGCCTAACGCAACGGCCGCGATGGGCACTTCGATGCCTTTCGTGTGGTCGGAATAGCCTACGGCAACGCCGAGCGTGTCGCGTATGTCGAGCATCGCGCGCAGGTTCACGTCGCTCATCGGTGTGGGGTATTCCGTGTTGCAGTGCAGCACGGTGATGTCGCCGCGCCGCAATCCCCCTTGCTCAAGCACCCGCAGTGCCGCCTCGATTTCCTGCATCTCGCACATTCCGGTGGACAGAATCACCCGCCGTCCTTTCGACGCTATTTTGCGCAGGTAGGGCAGGTTGGTGATTTCTCCGGAAGGAATCTTGTAGTAGTCCATGTCGAGCGGTTCGAGCACGTCGATTGAAACCAAGTCGAACGGTGTGCTCATGAATCCGATGCCCGCCTTGTCGCAATATTCTTTCAGGGGGCGGTAGTCGGTGAGCGGCAGATGGATGGCCTTGCACATCTCCAGTTGGCTTTCTCCCTCTCCGGTGGTCTCTTTCTGGTATTCGGCTTTCGGAGCGAATGTGGAAATCACGAGTTCGGGCTTTGCCGTCTGGAATTTCACGTAGTCGGCTCCCGCGCGTTTTGCCTCGTCAACCATCCGGAGAGCGAGGTCGTAATTGCCGTTGTGGTTCACCCCGGCTTCCGCTATGATTATCACTTTATCGGTTTTCATCTTCGTAGAACATTACTTCGTTGAAATATCGTGCCATCAGCGCATTGTCGCGCCAATCATCGCACACTGCCGCTTCGCGTCCGAGCCATTCTGTAAGAATCATTTCCGGGATGGCGGCTCCGGCGTTGATTGAGCATACTACTCCGCCGCCGAGCCGCGGGTTGATTTCCATCAGCAGGTATCGGCCGTACGCCTTGTCGTGGATGAACTGTATGGTTACAGGGCCTTCGAAGCCAAGCTTCTCCAGTATCATCGTGGAATTGCCGATTAGCTCCGGTATGCGCCGTGTGATGGTGCGGTCTACCTCGCCGCCTGAGGTGGATATGCGCAAGCGCGGCACGGTGCATAGCACCCGCTTGCTTATTGCCGATACGTAGCAATCCACCGTGTATTCGTCGCGGTCGGCTATATACTCCTGAATCAGATACTTGTCAATATCGGTTATCTTATCCAGTTCCTCGGCATTGTTCACTGTTATTATTCCTTTGGATGCAGAGCCTTCGCGCGGCTTCAATATGGCCGGGAAGCTGCAATTCTCCTTGCTGTATGTGGCAGGGATGGCGAATCCGTTGCGCTCGAACAGTGCGGCGGCTTCCGCTTTGTCGAACATTGCGTGCGCCACTTCGTATGGTGATACGGGGATGAAAACTTCCGGATGAATCTCTTTCAGCCGTGAGCAGATTTCTATTGCCCCGTCGACAAACGGCAGTACTATGCCGATGCCGTGTTGCCGTATGACAGCCGACAGATTGTCGTAGATGCCGGGGTCGCTCCAGCGCACGCCTTCCACCACTGTGCCGACACAAGCTATCGGCACTTCCCTGACTATTTCCGAACTGAAAATTTTCACCTCGATTCCCATCCGCTTACCAGCGTCGATAAGCAGCCGGGCGAGCGAGACGCGCTTTGCCCCGCCGAGCATCAGTATGTTGGCTTGCCGTTTCATCACCGGTTGTAGATGTCGTATTTATATTTCGCCAGATTTGCCGGGTCGGAGAACCACGCTATGGTTTCCCGCAGGCCGTCTTCAATCGAATATTGCGGCCGCCAGTCGGTCAGACTGCATATTTTCGTGTTATCGCCGAACAGGCGGAACACTTCGGAATTCTTAGGGCGTAGCCGTGCGGCATCCTGCACGTACTCCACATCGGCCTCCATAAGCCGTTTTATCTGCTCAAGAGTATCGCGCATCGATATTTCGCTGTTGCTGCAGATGTTGATTTCCTGCCCTTCTATTCCTTCGGCTTTTGCCAATGCTATGAATCCGCGGCAAGTGTCTTTCACGAAGTTGAAATCACGTGTAGGGGTGAGGTCACCCACTTTAATCTGTTTCACTCCGTTGGCTATTTGTGTGATTATCGTGGGGATGATGGCGCGTGCCGACTGGCGTGGACCGTAGGTGTTGAACGGACGCGCGACGACAACCGGCAGGTTGAAAGCGTTGTAGAAGCTTTCGGCTATCGCGTCTGCTCCTATTTTCGTGGCGGAATATGGCGATTGCGGCTGTTTCGGATGTCTTTCGTCGATTGGGACATAGCGTGCCGTTCCATAGACCTCGGATGTGGATGTAACCACCAGCCTTTCTACTCCGCAGTCGCGTGCGGCCTGGCAGATGTTGAGAGTGCCCTTGATGTTGGTATCGACATAACTGTCGGGAGCCACGTAGCTGTATGGTATGGCAATCAGTGCGGCAAGATGAAACACGGTGTCGCATCCGCGCACAATTTCGCGGCAGAAATTGGCGTCGCGCACATCGCCGCTTACCACTTCCAGAGCCGGATGCTTCACGTCGTCGAGCCATCCCCAGTAGTTGAATGAGTTATATACGCTCAACGCCCTCACGCTGTAGCCTTCGGCAAGCAGCATTTCCGTGAGGTGCGAACCGATGAATCCGTCGGCTCCGGTAACCAGTACATTTTTCATATTCGTTGTAGATTTTAGTTGTAAAATTAATGATAACCGATGATAAATCCGCAGAAACGGTATGAAAAATTGAAAAGCGGAGGGACTTTTTGATTTTTACGCGCGAAAAATTTGCAAGAAACTAAAAAACAGCATACTTTTGCACCACGTTTCTTGTGACGTATTCGGGGCGTAGCGCAGTCCGGTTAGCGCACCTGCTTTGGGAGCAGGGGGTCGAAGGTTCGAATCCTTTCACCCCGACAAATGGGGGCTTAGATTGCCTGTTGACGGCGGTTTGAGCCCTTGTCGCTTTCAGAAGCCGGGACAAATCCGGGGCAGCCGCAAGGCGGGGATGTCACGGCAGTTGGCGGGTAGAGGAATCCGCCAACAAAAAAAATGTCAATCCGAAATTTTCCACGCGTAAAGAGGAAGCAAGCGATGCTTGATTCCATCAAAGAGTTCACGATGCCGGTGCTTCGTGAGAACAATCCCGAATGGTACGTAGAGTTCTATGCTTTCGATCCGTCGTTGGGGCGGATGCGGCGCAAGAAGATAAAGGTGAACCGCCTGAAAAAGGCATCCGATCGGCGCACGTATGCCAAGGAGCTGATAAAGCGGCTTACGGAGCAGCTTATGCACGGATGGAATCCATGGATTGAGGCGGCATCCAACGAGGAGCTGCGCTCATTCGCCGATGTGTGCAACTCCTACGACAGCTATATCAACAAGATGTACGCCGACGGACTGTACCGTAAGGAAACGTATGCCGGGTATAAGTCATACCTGAAGAATATGATCGAGTACAACGGCATACGCACTATCCCGATATACTACATCTACCAGTTCGACCGCCGTTTCTGTCAGGACTTGCTCGACTATATGTTCATTGAGCGCAACTGTTCCGCCCAGACACGCAACAACTATCTCGGATTCCTGAGAGTGTTTGCCGGATATTGTGTGACGAAATGCTACCTTTCGCACCGTGTGACCGACGGCATAGAGCCGATACCGAAGCGGCTGATGCGCAAGTCGCGCACGGTGATACCGCCTGAAGTAGTCGGGAAGATAAGCAAGTGGCTTTACGACCGTGACCGCAATTTCCTGCTGGCCTGCTACATCCTGTATTATTGCCTTATCCGTCCTGTAGAGCAGACACGGCTGCGCATACGCGACATCAACGTGAAGGAATCCACTATTACCGTTCCGGCCGAGGCAAGCAAGAACCGTATGGAGCAGACTGTGACGTTGCCGAAGAAAGTGCTGCTTTATATGGTCGATATGGGATTGTTCCGGTTCCCTTCCGACTGGTTCATTTTCTCCGACGGACTGCGACCCGGCAGGACGCAGATAGATCCGAAGATATTCCGTGACCGGTGGGCGAAGGTGAAACGAGGGCTGAAGCTGCGTCCGGAATGGAAATTCTACAGCCTGAAGGACACAGGCATAACGGAAATGCTCGACAAGCACACGGCAAGCATCTCCGTCCGCGATCAGGCGCGGCATTCAAGCCTCGAAATCACGGAGCTTTACACACGGCACAACCGCAAGGCGAACTCCGAGTTGCTTAATTACGACGGCTCGCTTTAGCGGATAAAAAAGCAACCCGGGCGTTGTCACTCCGGGTTGCCGCCATTAGTAATAAGTCGTCAAACAATAGCACTAATGGATTGCCATTAATTCCTGTCCAATCTTATGTATTCCTGATATGATTTTTGCTCGTTGCGGCTCTCGTGGAGTCTTTATCGAGTTGGCATAGTGGCTCAATTGCTTGAGGTTAATGCCTGATGCCTTGCTGAGAGCCGTCATTGTAGTGTATTGCTCGGCTTCTCTCAATATTGCCGAAATGTCGGGTTTGAAAGTAATTTCATAGTCGCCGTTGGCAAGCCATCCCGGGACAGTGTCGCCATCTTCAAGCATACCCTCAATATGAAAGTCAAGGGCTTCCTTAAACGCTTGTTTTGCTTTGTCAAGCGACTTTTCAGCGACAATCACCGTACCTATGCCCGGCATCGCCCATCCGCAATTAAAATTCTTTTCAGCCCAATGTACTTCAACTACGATTTTTTCCATTTTATTATTTTTAATGGAGGGTGGAATCATTTCCACCCTGCCTGTTTCCACATACTGTTTAACAACTCTTGTGAGACCGTTTCATTCAGGTGTCCTCTCACTGTCACCTTACCTGTTTTTGAGGGATGCTTGAATTGCCGGTGGTCGCCTTTGGTCTTGACCTTTACCCAGCCATCGGCTTCGAGCAGCTCAATCACTTCTTTTACTTTGTATCTTTTCATTGTGCTAATTGTTTGACAATACAAAGGTAGATATTTTTCTACTTTTACGCAAGGTAATTTGATACGAAAATTAGCGTATTCAGAATATTTAACATAGAAAACCCCACCGCGGCGTGCACGGTGGGGAAAAAAATGTCTGTTGAAGTTATTGTTGCAATGATTTTGCGTGGGCTACGGCTTCGGAGAGCCGTGCGCACAGCCGCTCGGCATCCGGTATCTGCATCTGGTCGAGATACCGCCCTGTGTCGACTATGCTTATCACGGGCTGCTCGCTCACGCGGTCGATGCTCACGAAATCCGTTTCTACCGAAACATACACATCGAACTCGTCCGTTCCGATGCCGTCGGGCAGTTCGCCCGCCTGTTTCTTGGCGTAGGCGATTGCAGCTTTCAGGCGGTCGAGCGTCTCTGCGGCCATTGCGAGCGGCATATTGTCTAAGCTGTCGGCCTTTACATTGATTACGGGGCGCAAGTCCGCTCCGAAGAATGTTTCCACCGTCACGCGCGGTGCTTGTTGCTGCTTTGTCATAGCTCGCCTCCTTTCCTCAGTTGGTTGAAAGAGACGGCGCACCACGCAAGGGCGAGCGTGATGACGGCGATGCTGCCCGATTCTGCCACCACGAGCAGCGCGGTGAGCGACAGGGCGGCGTTCACGTCACGGAGTACTTCGGCGTTGGTCACTGTCCGGTCGGAGATGCCACGCATAAGGCGTGTGGCGGTGCGGTTCTCGCGGCACATCCACTCCCGGATTGCCGCCATTGCCGATGTGCGGGCTTTGCCAGCATTCAGCGTTGTTGTTTGATTGCTCATAAGACTATTGATTTTAGTGCATTATAGACGGAAAAACGGCCGTCATATCCGTTGCACTAAAATCAATAGTCCACTCCGTAAGGATAGAAAATTGTTCGGATATGCGGCCGCTATGCGGTGTGCATTATGTCGTTTCGTGTTCGGCGGCTATGCGAGCCGTCCGGGCATAAAAAAAGCCCATTTCGCAAATGAATGAGCAATTAACCGATGCCCGACGGAGTGAACGTATCACTATTAATTTTAGTGCATCACAAAGATAAATCGGAAATCCCGGATAATCTCTGTCAAGATTGTTAAATATATTAAACGATTAATATTTTTCTCCGAAAAACTTGCATATATAATGATTTCATTATATATTTGTAGTGTAATTAAAAAAGAAAGGAGGTGTATATGAAATGAGGCAAAAAAGATGGGTGATTTTCAAAATAGCCAATCTCCTCGACCTGATTGAAAATGATGGAAATCGCCCAGTAATTAACCAAATCAGAGGGTTGTTAAACTTATTGTAGAACCGAGCCCCCGAGTTAATCGGGGGCTAATTTAAAAAAAAATTATGAATAAAGAAAAATATGAGGCCCACAGGGCAGTAAACATTTTGACAAAAAGCGGTGCTGTATGGATGTCGATGGTAGAGTTGGACGGTATCATCAATCTTTCAGCGTTAGCCCGCCAATACTTCGGAAGGTCGCAAAGCTGGATTTCGCAGCGCATACACGGCTGCACGGTGATGAACAAGCAAATGGAATTTAAAGAGGATGAATATGCCAAGCTCGCCGAAGCCTACCGCGACATTGCCCGTAAACTGACGAAAGCGGCCGACGAGATAGACGCTGCCGCGTTGAATCCGGACGATGTGGACGCAAAGCTACTCGATAGTGTAGAGTTGTAGCAAGCGAAAAGATTTAATCCGTTCCATAATATGTTCTTTTTTTTGATTACACCGCCTGATGGAACGGCAGGCAGCACCCCCGGCAGCAATGTCGGGGGTGTTTTTTATTAATAAAAAAGGATGCCCCCACACAGGAGCATCCCAGCGTTCAATTAGTTTCTCTGAGATTCAGAGCTTACAAGCCGCCACGGTCAGAACCGCACCGCCTGTAACCGTTTTACAATGTCGTTATATTTCGATTGTATCACATTCTTTTGTTTCTCGGAGGCTGTCACTAATCCGCCTTTATATTTTCGCATAAGCGAAGAGTTAAGCCCTATCTCCTTAGCGAACTTGCTCGCATTGATGAAAGGGAACGCCTCAAAGAATCCGCTCAAATCATACACGTATTCAATTTCCAAACCGTCGTACCATTCAGGGGAAACTCCGTGCTTCTCCTTGTAGAACTCCGCCTGTTCCTCAAGGACTTCGGTAAAATCATTTTTTGCTTCTTGCTCGGTAAGACCGTAACCGTATGCCCCTTTCACATCTTTTGTGTAAATGGAGATTCCGCCGTCTGCGGCTTTTTCTATAATAGCAGTGAGTGTCATATAGTAGATTTTTATATGTTCAATTATAAGCACCCCTTTTTGAGGGGTGCGATTCTTTCACTTTTTCAATCCCGCGTCTTTCATCATCGAATCGAGCGTGCCTTTCGGAATCTCCTTACTCGGATGGCGGCCGACCGGGATGAAATAGTCAAAGTCGGGATGCACATATTTATAATGCCGTTTCCCTTTTTTGATTGTCCACCCTGCGGCTTCAATCAACTTGTAGAACTCTGAATATTTCATGATTCAAAAATTAAAAGAACTAATTGAACACCACAAAAGTAACATATATGTTCCTTATTTCAAACAAAACAGCGATAAATATATTAATCGTTTAATATATTTAACAATGCTATGTTTGTCGTGATAAGGACGGTAAGACGTTGCAGCGGTAGAACTCGCCCTCCATGAGCCGCGACAGGCCGTCCTCCGAGATTGTGGCGGTTATTTTTCCGCAAAGATACCGCTTGCCGTGGATGGAGAACACGGCGGTGGGGTCGGGGACGCTGTCGGAGAGGAACTTGAACGTGTATTTTGTTTTCAAGTCCGCGTTCAGGTATTCGGGGCGCACACCTTGGTTGCGGTCAGTAAGGCGGAGGGAGTAGCCGCAATCAGTGCGCCGGTTAGGCTTGAAAAACATTACTTTGTCGATTATCGGGCATTGGTATGCGCCGTTGTCCCCATTCACATTGCCGTCCCAATAGGCCACGAAGATGTTGGAATAAACGGAATCGTCGGTTTCCGGCTCTCCAGCTTCAAGGATGCGCACGGAAGCGGGCTTGAAAGCTTCCATAGCCTGTTCGTAGGCAGCTGTGTCAATGATTCCTTCAGGAACCGGAATTTCTGAATCTTCATTATTTTCTTCCCCGTCGGGCGCGTCCAGATGGATGCACAGATGCCCGGTGCCACCGGAGAAGTCGAAATAATCGAGCCTTGCCGGGACGATTTTCAGCTTTGTTGAATTGTCAGAATCTTTATCTGCCACGTAAGGGGCGAAAATATTCACGGAACGGATTACATTCTCAGGCTTCAGATTAGTAAGATAATCGGGGTTCGGAGCATTCTGCTCTCCAAAGATGCGCAAGCATTCAATCATATAGAACGTATCATCGGCGGTCACATAATACGGCTTGTGGTATGCAGAGCCGTACATCGAGTCATCCGGGCTGTAATAATTCACGAGACACGTATCAACCGTCGTATAGTATAAATCCCAGATTGTCACTTCTCCATAATGTCCTCCGTACGAGTCGATGAACCATTGGCACGACAGCCATTCCCAACCGTCGTAGCCGGGATCTTCATATTCCACGTTCTGCATCGTCACCAGCTCCTCGCCGCCGTCCTCGTCCGTCTCCGCCGAATATTCGTCAACGACCTTTTCCAATTCCGTCACGCCGGATGTCGCCATATTGCTGATTCCCTTATAGAAATGGAACGTGATTGTCCTTGCGGCGTGGTCTATGTCGAAGAAGCCGCCGAGGAAATTTTCAAGTTCCTCGAGATACTCCGTCAGCGTCCAGTGCGGGAGGACGTATGCGATATTCTGATATTCGCCGCCCATAAACAGGTTGGGCAGGGTATTGCAGCAAAGCAGATAATAATAATCGGAACTTTTCCATTCCGTCAAATCCACATAATAGGGAGTTCCTGTTTCAATTTGCATACCGATGGTCAATATGCCGTATGTGAGGTGGAAGAGATATGCCATCGGGGTCAATCCGCCATCCGGGAAGTTATAAAGTCCGTTTTCCGTGAGTTCCGCCCTGTTGTAAAGTGTTTCTGTCGAGGTATTGAACCAAGGCAAAAATACGAATGTATGGTTATCAGGTGAACCGTATACATCGGAAGCTTTTGCCGGCAGGACAAACTGCCAGTGTGTAATATCCCTTAAATCCATCTCGTCGATGTAGATGTTGTCGAATGTCTTGTCGAAATTCTGCACGCTGCGCCCTTCGAGGAACTGCCCCTTAATCTCCGTATCGGAAGCCGACACCACGGTTACCACGCCCTTCTTGCGGAAATGCGGCCCGGCTGCGATTTCCGCCGGAAGGCGCACAGTGCCGTGTTCCGCATCCTGACGGTGCAGATGCCCGAAAATGTCGATGTTCCGTTGGCATCCCTTCATCGGGAATATGATTTCCATAGTGTAGGAGTCCGCTTTCGTAAAGGCGCGGTTTTCCGCCACATACTCGAAGCTCGTGCCGGGCTTCACCATCGCCGGTTTTCCGTCAATTATCACTTCCATTTGCTTTTCGGTGTTTTGTTACGCATAAGTCTTTCGTAATCGGTCTGCGCCTTTTTGATGCCTGTGTCGCCGGTCACGGTGTTGACCGTGACGAAAGGCTCGTTAAGGCGGCGGTTCAGCTTCGCTATTGCCCCCATGAGCATCGCATTGGTCGCCGCAAGCTGCTGCATCTGTGCCGTAGCCGCCGGAGAGGAAGACGGCGCAGATGCAGACGGAGCGGACATATTGAGGTCGCCCATACGGAGCGAGCCTATGGTGTTGTTGCGCTGCGCATAGTCCAACGCCTCGATGAGCGGACGTGCCACCGGACTTGCCAGCAACCGTTGCGAGGCCACCCATTCCCCGGCGTGTACTATGCCGGCAGGCTCGTCCTTGCCGCCCGGACGGGTGAAGCCGCCCTCCGAATAGCCCTGCACTGCGGCTGCCTGTTGCTGCTTCTTGATAGTGGCGAGTTGAATCGCGCCCATCGTTGCCGCCAGCGCAGTCAATGTAGGTATCATCCAAAGAGCCGCTGGGAATCCAGCCTGTAGACCGGCTCCTACGGCATAGACTATATTTTGCGCCATCTGGGCGATTGTCGTGGCGATTTGCAGCGCGAATTGCTTACGTGAAGCCTCCGCCTTTACTTTTGCAATTTCTTCATCCCTTGCCGCTTCAAGCCGCTCGATTTTCTCGGAGTTGCCTTTAGCCGCTTCTATTTCCGCCTCGTAGCGTTTCTCAATCTTGGCAATTTGCAGGTCGGCATTAGCCTGTGTCAGCTGTGTCACCTGACTGAATACGGCAGTCATAAGCGACATGGTGCTGCTCAAGGCGTTGCCAAGATTGATAAGCCATTCTTCAGGATTGCCGTTTTTCAACGCTTCAATGAACATCTCCCAAGAATCAATCATATCCATAAACATTTTGGATACTCCTTGCAAAGATTCTTTCGCGAGATTTTTCTTCAATGCCGCCACAGCTTCATCATACTCTTCGGCAGTGATTTTCCCCTCGTTCAATTCCTCACGGAGCTTTGAAAGGTCATTCTCGAAGCGTTCTGTTTCAAGATTGCCGCCGGTGCCGATTACACGTGCGGCAAACGTAGTACCTTTATTGCCTCTTTCCTCAATGGCTTTCTTCGCTTTCTCGTATTCTTCCTGCTTGATGATTTTTTGCTCCAAAAGCCCGTCGAGGGCGGCAAGCTCCGCCTCTTTGCGCTCCTCCGCGCTTTTCTGCGAATATTCTTTTACTGCCTCGCCGTATTTGCGCTCGAACTCCCGGCGTTTCTCCAAGCGGTCGTCGAGCAGCTTGTCGTCGATTTGCCGCTGCAAGTCGGCCTGTTCCTGCGAGCCGTCCGCATAGAGAGCCTTTTGCTTGGTCAGGTAGTCGATTTCCGCTTGGAACGACAGTTGGCGGTATGCCGTTTCCGTGATTTCGCCGTCGGCGAGCCGTTGCTTCAGCATAGCCGTCTCTTCGGCATACTGCCGTTGCATCGCGGCCTTGTCGGCCTGTTCCTTCTGCTTGCGTGCCTGTTCAGCAAGTTGGAGGGCAGCGTCAGTGCGGTCTTTCAGCGAAACGGCGTTGTCGTTGCTCACCTTTTGCAGATATTCGTTCTCCAGACGACTGAGAGTATCGAGGTATGCCTGATAGTCCGTTTCCCCGGCGGTGTAGGAAGCCGCGGCGAGCGTCTTCTGCTGCTCGTACCACTGCTGAAGCTCCTTGAGCCTGTCCGGCTGCGGCGAGCCTCCTCCTGTTCCGCCGGCCGACACCCCTGAACCGTTATCATTTTCATTGTCGGAATTGGTTACAGGCGCGGATTTCCTTGCTTGTAATTCTTTACGGTAGTTGGACAATGAAACAGTAGCCTCGTCAAAGCTGCCGATATTAACTTTAACCAGTTTGCCGTAGTTATATAATTCCGTACTTACAGCCTTGCCGGTATCCTTAATTCTTGCCTGTACTTTCTCCAACGTCCTTATATTGGCTTCCAACTGTGCAGTCGTCATTTCCGAGAAATTAGCGGATGTGACAGACTGCACGCCGAAAGTGGTGTCGATATTCCCAAGAGAGGTATGCAGGACATCATATTGCTCTTGAATCTTATCCAAAACATAACGTATTCCGTCCAATTCCATCATCCCTCCGAATTCCGGGAACCGGTTGATTATATCTTCAGGTATTGTCCCCGAATCAGAGAGCCCTGTCGTTATTCGTTCTATAATGGCATCGGCATCAATGCTTTTGTCGATTTTCGCGCGGTTACCCAGCATTCTCCGTAATGTGCTGAACAAATCTTTTGTGTTGTCCCCATAAGTGGTGAAAGCCTCACTGCGGGCAGAAGCTGCCGCCCTTGCCTTTGCGGATTCTTCCGCAGCTTTTTTCACGGCGTTGTAGGCTCCGGCCACATTCTCCAACGATTCGATTTCCTGACCTAATCCTTTGAGATACTGACCGTATCGCGAAAGTATCTCATCCTTTGCAGCGGTATATTCATCCGTCCCTTTCTTAGCCTTTTTCAGGCGTTCAAACATACGGTCGATCTTATCATTCTCCTCCATCATCTCGGCATGGCAATTCGCCACTGACTTAGCCAGTCTGTCGTTTGCTTTTGACATCTCGTCAGAGCGTGCCGCCCAAAGAGCCAATCCGGTCACTACCGCTGTAATGGCAGCGACGAGCAACCCTAACGGATTAGTTTTCAGCAAGGCGGAAAATATTTTAAATTCTTGTCCTGCCTTATGCAGATTCCCGGAGAACAGCGCTGTGACAACGGCAGCCCCTTGGGTCGCCACAGTCCAAGCATAGACGGCGGCTTTTCCTACCGCTTTCAATGCTATCCAAATCTTTTCCTTTATAATGGCGAGATTGACCGCCACAGTATATGCCGAGACAGCCGCCGCACAGGTTACAATCCATCTCCAATATTCCTCCACGAACTCGATAATGGCAGATATGGCACGCATAAGCGCGGAAGTGGAAGAGATGGCATATTTCATTACCGGTTCCAACTTTTCTCCAAGAACCACGGCCATTTCCGTAAATCCTTTCTTCGCCTTGTCGAGTCCGGCCTGAACCGTGTTGTTCTGCACGTTGTATTCTTTGGTGACGGATGTCGCCTCGTTATAGGCCTTTGTGGCGTTTTCCTGCTGCCATACCACCGTCTCGATATTACCGGCAAGAGCGGCAATCACTTGAGACGCACGTGCACCATCCGTTCCCATTTCCTGAAAAATGGGTGCGAGGACATCCATACCTCCGAGGTCATGAAGACGTTGCAGAAGCATCAGCAAGGCATCGTTAGTTGAAGTGTTCAATGCTTCATTCAGCTTATCAAGTTCCAATCCGGTAGCCTGTGCGATTCTTTGGGGCTCTTGGAACAGCTTCATAATCAACTGTGACAATGCCGTTGATGCCATTTCCACATTCTGTCCTTGCGAGTCGAGGACAGCAGCGTATGCCATTATCTGCGGTATAGTCATATCAGCCTGCGCACCGACACCGGCCATACGCTGCCCGAACTCGGCAAGATAGGACGATGCCGCCGTACTATTTTGTGAGAGGTCGTTGATAACTGATCCGACGGCGAGCAGCGAGCGTTCCGTTCCGAGCCGCTGTTCGTCACCGAAAATATTAGTGAGCTTCGACAATGTTTCCGTAGCCCCTTCCCCTATGTCGTCGAGTGCCACATTGATTTGGTCGGCGGCACGCACGTAGCCCATCACATCTTCCTGCGTGCTCTTACCAAGCATACCGGCCTCCCCAGCAAGCCTGTTCAATTCCTCACGGCTGGAGCGCGTGTCCATCTTCTTGAATTCTTCATTCAATGCTTCCACCTCTTCACGTGTCATTCCAGTGAATTTCTGAGCGTCAGCCATAGCCGAATCCATATCGGCGTAAGTCTGCACGGCTTGCTTGCCCGACAGCACCAAGCCTGTAAACGTGGCCAGCCCGGCAGTCAAGGTAGTTTGCCAGTCGTTCAGACGGCGGTTCCATCTCGTGAAAAAACCTTCCTGAGAACGTAGCTCGGAATTCACGGATTGCAGCTGATCTTTGACTTTCCTGATTTTTGCGGTATGTTCGTCCCATGCCTTGCTGCCACGCTCGATGTCGTTAAGCTCTTTTGTTAACATTCGCAGAGCTTGACGGAGCTCACGTGGTGCGGCTTTGTCAAGGTGACTCATTACATTTTCCACGGCTTTTGCCGAAGCCTGCATCTTGTCTATGTCCCTGTTTGTCTTGGCCAGTTCCGAGCGTATGCGCTTAATGCCGGAAGTGTCTCTCATATCTGTCGCCTTATCCAAGGAGACACGTAGTTCATCCGCTTTCTTCTTCAGCTTTTGCAATTCTTTTTCTGCCCGGGAAGAATTTATATCGACGTTAACAGTCGCTGTGTCGTTCAATTGCGCCATATTCTGCTGTTTTTCCACAAATAACGCAGAATATGGCGACAGTAGGAAAGACAAAAAAGGCTGCATTATCACAGCCTTTAGTATTCAGAGAGCATACGCCAATTCAAGCTCTATCATACCCTTGCGCATTTTATGGTCATAGTAATGTTCCGGAAGAAAACCAGCCACAATCCTTTTTTCGTTCACCAGCCGCATCACTCGCTTTTCATATTCATTCGGGACACGCCCAATGGTCTTGGAATCGGCGACTACGGTTATACACCTGACAACACCGGTAGATTTGTCGCGAGAAGCGCTTAACCGTATCTCCGGGCAGTAGGAAAGGCGTTTCACTTCTCTCGGAGAGCACCAATTATCCACATCGGCAAGCCAGAACCGTAGATATTCTGCTTTTTCAGGGATACCCGCCACATCTCTCCTTTCCGTGGATTTGTTTTTCTTAGCCTTTGACAGTCCTGCAATAAATCCTACAGCTATGGCAAAAATGAGCTCAAAAATCCAGAACCACTCAGGCGGCTCGCCTCCTGCTCCGGCAATATTCTCCAAAGCAATAAGAACGAACAAAAGGATGATAAGGCTCGCCAGTCCTTTCCAGTGCCTCACAATCGCAGTCCACAGCAACGGCAGTGCCACCAGAAAAAGCACTATTGCGAAGCCGGCTCCTATTGTCATACCGAAAAATAGCATTGTATATCTGTTTGTTTTTTCGTTCTATTTGTTTGACGAATTATTATATCTATCACAAAGCTAATAAATATATTAATACGGACGCTTGCGGCGGGAGGGAATTTCAAGAGAATTAACTGTTTTCCGGGCTTTAAACCGCCAAACGGATGTTTTTCAGCCGTTTGGCGGCGATTTCTCGCGGATTGCGTCCGCGTTTCCGTCGCAAGACCCCCCGCCCTGCCTGTGAAACCCTCTCCTTTTCTTTCCGTTTTCTGTTCCGCTATATGTACGGACAATTCAAGAAAAGGAGAGGATGCCGATGTGCGGTAACCGCCTGTCCGCAATCAGATTTTGCGGACAATCCATTTCTCAGGGATGAAGTACTGTTTGAGCTGCGAGTCCTTGAACTTCCAATAAGGGAGGCTGCACATTGTCACGGAGCGGTCGTCCTCGCATTGTTCCACCTCGATAAGCGATTTCGGGATCCATATATCCACCTGTTCATCTGGCTTGTCAATTTGGATGAGTAAAGCTTTCTCCGTGGCATAGGCTATGAACCTTGTAGGCATGCTGAAGTAAACGAATCTTACTTTCCTTACTGCTGTTTCAGCGTTCTCGCTTTGTTTCTGATTTCTTTTCATTTCCGTATGATTTTAATGATTAATATTGATTTTTATGCGAGGGGCTTTCCGCCCCTTTGACGGACTTAAAAAGTTTGCAACGAGAAGCCATAAGCAAGGTTTTGCAAAGGAATACTACCTGCCAAGGTGGAGATTCCTGCGGCAAACTCTGCCCGACCTTGCCGTGACGATGCTGCATATAACTTTGTCCGGGCAAAGGAGCGGAAGGAAGCCACGGCTGAATCAATCGATTAATCAATCATACGGAATGGAGAATCAGAAAGAGAACGCATAAAGCAACAAGGAAGTCAATACAATGCTGCCAATACATAGCCTGACTGGGAAAAGCCAAATAGACAAGCGTTAAGGTGGTACCCGAAAGAGCGGAGAGCAATGCGGTGGAGGATTGCGTGTGCATAGCCGTAGTCAGGGGATACGCAGCTTGCTTATGTTACAGAAAGATTGTGTGTAGAATCTGATTGTGTGGGCAGAGGTGGTAATACAACAGACCTATGTCACGGAAGGATGCAGGACTGTTACATAACAAGGAAGTGTCCGCATCCTGTCCGCTTTAAAAGGCGGTTTGGCAATATAAGCAAACAAGGCAGTTGTGATTGGCATAATGTTTCTGCCTTGCAGCCATTATCCGGGATAGGCTGAGCGAAATGAGGCATATATATGAGGCATAAGCTCACGGTAGGAGAATGGCGTCAGCAAGGCTGTAACAGTTGCCTTATTACAACGTAGCCGTGGTGCGGCGCATATTGCCAATCCGGGGATAGGGGTGGGAACAAAAAAACCGCTCATCCTCACGGACAAGCGGCGGAAATAAAATCATGAAAAAGTCATAGTGGTTATTATCTTCGGCGGAAGCG
>ULWB01016019.1_pt1 | contig 22655 bp, 17 predicted proteins | sample 1959891 | NCBI WGS metagenome assembly ULWB01 (sample SAMEA4835799, study PRJEB28245) | human gut metagenome | biome: gut microbiome; material: fecal sample | place: Denmark | collected 2008 | reverse complement strand
CACCCCAAAAGTTTTGTGTCTAACTTTTGGGGGGCAGTTCATTTCCCGTTCTGCGGAGATTGATTTTTGTTTCGTGTCCGGTTGTGAATTAGCGGATTGCTTTTGGATACGGAAAAGTAAGATGTTTTATGGAAGTTGTGATGTAGGGCATACATGAAAATAGGGCGCGGAATCACTTCCACGCCCTATTGCATCAGGGGCATTTCCCATATTGATATGAGAAAGTATATTTTTGCATAATTAAGGTTTATGAAAGAACATTTGCAGCATATTAAAACTGTCCTTCTTTGTTCTTTTCCGTTATATTGCAAATATAGGTATTCTTTTTGGTAACTCAAAGAAAATATCTATTATTTTTTAATCTATTGCGAACTGTCAGAATCTCACTGTGCGCGAACCGTCTTCGTTTTCTTCGATGGTTACTTTCACCGTATTGCCCGGAAGCAGTTCTTCCACCAGTTCCGGCCACTCGATGAAACAAAGCGCACCACTGTAAAAATAGTCTTCGTAGCCCATGTCGTACACTTCTTCCAGTTTCTTGATACGGTAGAAGTCGAAATGGTAAATCAGTTCGCCGCTGTCCGAACGGTATTCATTGACGATGGCGAAAGTGGGCGAGTTGATGACATCCTCCACGCCGAGGCATTCGCATACGGCTTTGGTGAAGGTGGTTTTGCCGGCTCCCATCTTGCCGTACATGGCAAAGACGGTGTTGTCACCCATGGCCGCGATGAATTCCCGGGCGGCCTCGTGGATGTGATCTAAAGAATCGATTTTGATTTCCATATCTATATGTTTTTAAATTCTTTTCTTACTTTGCAAAGTGATGAGGGGAATGAGCATCTCCTCCATGGAGATGCCACCATGTTGGAATGTATCCCGGTAGTAGGACACGTAGTAGTTGTAATTGTTCGGGTAGGCAAAGAAACTGTCGCCCGACGTGAAGATATAGGCCGTACTCAGGTTGGGAGAGGGGAGCAACACCTTGCGCGGTTCTTTGATTTCAAAAACTTCCTTAGGGTTGTATTTCAGGTTCTTGCCTAGTTTATAACGTAAGTTAGTGTTGGTGTTCTTGTCACCGACAACCTTAACCGGGGATTTAACCCGTATACTGCCGTGGTCGGTCGTGACGATGATTTTATAGTTGCTTGCGGCCAAAGCTTTGAACAGGTCTTTTACGGCGGAGTGGCGGAACCAACTTTGGGTGATGCTGCGGTAGGCCGCTTCGTTAGAGGCCAGTTCCCGTACGGTTTTGGATTCTGTACGGGCATGCGAAAGCATGTCGATGAAATTGAATACGACGACGTTCAGGTCATATTTTTCCAACTGTTTGAACTGGCCGATAAGTTTATCGGCCGCAGTGGAGTCATTGATTTTATGGTAACTGAATGTGTTCTTACGGCGGTAACGTTCCAACTGCGTCTGGATGAGCGGTCCTTCGTTCAGGTTCTTACCCTCTTCTTCGTCTTCGTCCACCCAAAGATCCGGATACATTTGGGCAATCTTGTCCGGCATCAGGCCGGAGAAGATGGCGTTGCGCGCATATTGTGTGGCAGTGGGCAGAATGCTACAATAAATGTCTTCGTCGATGAGGAAAGCGTCAGCCAGTTCCGTACTGAGCGTGCGCCATTGGTCATACCGGAAGTTGTCCAGGACGATGAGGAATACCTTTTCCCCTTGGTTCAGCAGGGGGAATATTTGGGTTTTGAAGATATCCGGGCTCATCAGCGGACGGTTTTCGGGGCGGGTAATCCACTCTTCGTAGTGTTTGCTTATGAATTTGGCAAAAGCCAGATTGGCTTCCGTTTTCTGCATGCTTAGCATTTCGTCCATGTTGCTGTCGGTTTCAGATAGCTCCAGTTCCCAGTATACCAATCGCTTGTACACCTCTTTCCAGTCGTCGAATGTCAAAGAATCATTGATTTGCATGCCAATCTTTCCGAAGTTCTGTTGGTAGGCGTTTTGAGCCACCTCTGTGACGATTTCCTTCTTATGGATGTTCTTTTTCAGGGTCAGGAGGATTTGCGTGGGGTTGACGGGCTTGATGAGGTAGTCGGCAATTTTGGAACCGATGGCTTGGTCCATGATATTCTCCTCTTCGCTCTTCGTCACCATGACCACCGGCGTGACCGGTGTGATTTCCTTGATGCGCGACAAGGTCTCCAACCCGCTCAAGCCGGGCATGTTCTCGTCTAGCAGAATCAGGTCGTAGGCCGTTTCGCTGCACTTGTCCAGTGCATCTTGCCCGTTGGATACGGTTTCTACCTCGTATCCTTTCTTTTCGAGAAAAAGAATATGCGCTTTCAGCAATTCTATTTCATCGTCTACCCAAAGTAATAAACCGTTGTTCATCATTGTAATGGTTTCGTATGTTAGAAAATAATACCGCTGTCCGTGTCTTCCTCCTCTTCTTCGTATTCTTCGTCTCCGGCAGGCGGTTCGTCGTCTGGCGTACGGATTTCGATGGAAGTAGGTTCGTCCAGTCTCAGGTCCTCCGGCACTTGCAGCGGTGCGAACTTCTCATCGTAGAACTTCTTGTAATCTTCGAAACTGAAGACCGTGCCCAACAGTTTCAGGTTGCTTTCGGAGATGATGACGGAACGTATGTTTTTAAGCACGACACTCATGTGTGGATCGGCATATAGCTTTTGGGCGTAAGCGTGCGCCTCGTCATAGTTGAGAAAACCGCTGACGCGCATTTGTGCCAACCCGTCGGATTTCACGATGTCGATGTCGAAATTGCGTACCATAAAACTGGTGAAATTATACAGGGCCATCTCATATAGCAGTTGGTCTTCGTCCAGGCTGTTTTCTGGATAGGCCAACAGGAACACGAAGTTGCTGAGACGCTCGTCGCTTAATTGCTGCGCTTCGGCAGTGGAGTCTTGCAGGGCCGTCAGCGACCGTCGGCTCCAGATGTCGCTTGCCGCATATTTCCCGTCGGTCAACGACCGTCCCTCCTGAATGCCCTTCACGATGCTTTGCGCGATTTCCGTTACTTCGTCTTTCGGATATTTCTCGATGACTTGTTTCAAGGTGACCAGGAAGCTGTCCCGTTCTCCACCGTACAGTTGGCTCATGGCTTGTATGAACATGAATTTGGCGCGGTGTGCCCCCTCCGGGAAATCCGAAGTCGAAGTGGAATAATTGCGGAATACTTCTTCATATTCGTTCTTGCCGTAGGCTTCGTATGTGGCGGCATACAGAGAATCCTCTATGTGTTTGCCCTGCCTTGCATAAAGCTCGTATTTGGGGTTGGCCAACATGATGGCATACCGGCTGTCCGGGAACTCCTCGATGAGCCGCTGTTTATACTGTTCGGCTTCGGCCATGTCATTCAGTCTGCCGTTGATAAGGAATAGATGGTAGTACACGTTGTCTTTGTCGGCTACGTCCGGGAACGTTTCGATAAGGCGCAACAGGGTACGCCGTGCCAAACCGAAATTTTCCAGTCTCTCCATTTCCAGGATGCCGGCCTGATAAAGCGCGTCGCGCAGGATGTCGTTGGAGGCTTGCAGCTGCTCTTCCGTGAACGGGATCTGTTGCAGGTAATATTCCCGGTTGTGCGGGTCGTTGGCCAATGAGTCGGCCATACGCTCCTGGGCTTCGGCAATGCTGTCGGCCAAGGCGATGCTGTCGGCTTGTGCCGCCATCAGGCTGTCGCTCTCTTCGCTGTAGTCATATTCTCCGAAATCTTCCGTGCGGTCCTCGTTCTTATGGCTTCTCCGCCAGTTGTCTTCCAACGGGCGTTTGCCCCATGTGCGTTGGAACTGACGTTTGCCTTGGGCTACGACCGACGGGTTATAGAAATACCACGTGCCGGTTTGTCCGGAAGCTCCCGCCTGCGCCCTGCGGTTTCCCGTAGGCGGGGTGGGGGTGGCTGTCGGAGTTTTGGGCATATTGGCAGCCATTTCGGCCTGCATGGCCTTGCGTGCCTCTTCTTTTTCTTGCTTTTTCAAGGCTTCGATGACTTTGTCGATGGCCTCGTTACGTTCGTTTTCGGGCAACTTGGCCAACCATTGCAGGCTGTCTTGCAGTTTGATGGCCGACAAATGGGGTTCCAGTTCGGTCAGGATACCTGAGCGGCGTTCCGCCTCTTTGTAAGCTTCGTTTTCTTTGTCCAATATGCCGACCAGTTCGGCGTAACAGCGTTGTGCGTTGATATAGTCCTCTTTGTCCCAGTAAATCTCACCCAGACGCAACAATACCATGGCTTTGGCAATGCCGTTCTGTGTGCTTTCTTTGGCTCCGGTTTCGTATGCCCCGATACACCGTGCGGTATCCTGGTTGGCCAGATAGATATTGCCGATGGCATAATAAATCTGGTCCTGGTAGTCCTTGTTTTTCTTGTTCTTGGCCATGCGCCGCAGTCTTTTCACCATTTTATTGTGGTTTCCGCTAGCCATGGCTTCGGTTTGCAGGATACGGGCGTTGAAAGACAATTCGTATGGAGGATTGGCACGTATGACACGCCGCAAGGCCTTGTAGGCTTCTGCTTTGTTTCCCGTTTCGTGGTACAACTGTCCCAACAGGAAGTTCAGGCGTGCGCGTTGCTGTTTGCTTTTTTCTTTCTTGACGGTTTTTTGCAAATAAGGAATAGCCTCTTTGTATTGTTTCACGAAGATGAGGTAATCGGCGTATGAGGCGTTGAATTCCCGTTTCCCTTCACTGCCGGTACTGTCGCGCTGAATCTTATGAAAGACATCCTCTGCATCGTAAGGCCATTCCAGTTCTACGTAGCAACGGGCCAGATAGGCCCGGGCCACGGACACGATTTCAGGCTGTCCGGCATACAGTCCGCTGATATAATTGAACGTGGAGGCCGCTTCGATGAAATTGCCCTGTTGGAATTGCGCTTTCCCCATGAGCAGCCAGGCATGCCGCAAGAATGGGTTGAACTCCTTGCGGGCCATGTAGGCTTTTTCCTTGGCTGTTTTCCGCTTGTTGACGTTCGATTTCGGCCGGGCCTTTATAGAGTGCAGCTTGATGGCTTTCTCGCATTTTTCGATGGTGGTCTCGAAGTTGGACTTTCCCATGGCTGCCGTCGATTTATTTCGCACGGCATACATGGGCAATAAATCGGTGTAATTGTCCTTATGTCCTTTCTGTTGTTCCAGGACTCCTTCTTTGAAAGCCTCTGCCCCGTTAAAGTACGTATTGAACCGTGCCGTCATGGCATGGTAAAAACGGGTACCCGACGTATTCTTTTTCGTGGAACACGCCGTCAGAAGGGATAGGAAGACGAATCCGGAAGCAATAATATGTAGAAACCTTTTTTCCAATGCGCTCTTTACATAGTTAGATAACTGAAAAACATGTTTTTTATTGCCTTTTCCACCGAGGAATCGACCATGAAATTCCTTTGCACACCAAATAGATGAGTATAGAGACGAAAATGATGGAGGCACCCGATGGTATATTGTAATGGTACGACAAGTAAAGGCCGCCCAGACAGCCGCTGTAGCCTGTCACGATGGAGAGCAGTGCCATGCGTTTGAAGCTGTGCGTGAAAATATTGGCCGTCACTTGAGGGATGGTCAGCAAGGAGATGACCAACACGATGCCCACCATGCGCAGGCAGGCCACAATGGTCAGTGCGATGAAGGCCATCATCAGATATTCCACCATGGTGACAGGAAGACGTTGCGAACGGGCGAATTCAGTGTCGAAAGCAATGGAAACGAGCGGACGGAGAAAGAATGTGAAAGCAGCCGTGGCGATGAGTGCCAATGTGCCTAACAAATAAAGGTCCGAGGGGGTGACAGTCAATATATTGCCGAACAGATAGGAGGACAGCTCCGGAGTGAAGCCCGGTGCCAAAAAACTGCAAATGATGCCGATGCTCATGCCTAAAGTCCAGAAAATGGCGATGGCCGAATCTTCGCGCATGTCGCGGCGGTGGCTGAACCATTGTATGCCGCAGGCTGACAAGACAGAAAACACGGCTGCAGAGAGTATGGGGGAAAATCCGAGGTAAACTCCGATGCCGATACCGCCGAACGAGGCATGGGTGATGCCGCCGCTGATGAAAACCAACCGCCGTGCAACGATATAAGTGCCTATCAGTCCGCAAAGGATGCTAGCCAATAGGCTGCCCAACAGGGCATTCTGGAAGAAAGTGTAAGACAGGATGCTCATGCGTGGTCGAATCTCCTTTCCCCGATAATAAGGAATACTTCGTCTTTCAATGCGTCGGGCAGGGGGACGCCGCGCAGTTGCAGGCTGCGCACCCATCCTGCCACTTCATCGTCACGCATCGTATAGAGGATATCTCTGAACTCGTCTATTTCCGTTTCGCTATACGCGGAAGCGTCCTTTCCCCGGAAACGGTCGAGTTCTTCATCGTTGTAATACTCTATTTGTTTGCTTACGGCAGCCAACAGGCTTTCTTTTTCGCATACTTCGTGCTGTCCGCAACATTCCTGTGGCGGTTGTACCACGGTCGGCATTTCGCTGATTTCGCCTTGTGCCAGTTTCTTTTTCAGCGAGCGGTTGCGCAAACTGCCGGCCACGAAAGCAATGACGGCCGCAGCGGCAAGGGCTATAAGAATGTAAATGATAATCATAAGGCCGTAATTTCAAATCCCGCTTCTTTCAAGTGGTCCCAATAATGGGGATAAGATTTGCTGACCACTTGCGGATGATTAATATATATTTCGGGAACGGCGAAACAGCAAGGTGCGAACGCCATGGCCATGCGATGGTCTTCGTAGGTGTCGATGGCCGGATGTGGCCGGACTTCAGTGCGTTGCCCGTCCCAGAATAATTCTGATCCGCAGGCTTCATGCAAGGGATACCCCAGTTTTTCCAGTTCGCGGATAAGCGCGGAGATGCGGTCGGTTTCCTTGATTTTCAGGCTTTGAAGACCCATGAAACGGAACGGGAGCCCCAACATGGCACACGTGACTACGAATGTCTGTGCCAAGTCCGGTTGGTTGACGAAATCATATTCCAGGCGTTCCGTGGCGATGGGTTGTTTGGTCAGTTTGACACATGGCATCCCGTCGTCGTCACAGAAGAATTCCGTGTGCACGCCTATAGGTTCGAACAGGCCGTGTACGGCAGAATCTCCTTGGGCACTGTCTGCGAACAGGCCGGTCAGTATGATTTCTGCGTCTTTGTCGGGTGTCAGTGCCATCATTTCATACCAGTAAGATGCCGCGCTCCAGTCGTTTTCTATATAATAGGGTGTCGGGCGGTAAGGTTGCGGTTCCACCTTAATGTGTCGTTCGTCTGTCCATTCCGCTTGTGCACCGAAGTCTTTCATCAATTTCAGGGTCAGGTCGATGTAGGGGCGTGAAATGACCTGTCCGGCCAGTTCCAGTTCCATGCCCTTTCTTAGGACCGGACCGATCATCAGCAAAGCAGAAATGTATTGGGAACTCACGTCTCCCGGCAGGCTGAGCCGACCTCCCTCATGCAGTCCGCCGGAAATACGCAGGGGGGGATAACCTTCCGTTTCCACATATTCTATTTGTGCGCCCAGTGTCCGTAGGGCATTTACCAAGATGCCGATGGGGCGTTGTTTCATCCGGGCTGTACCGGTCAGGGTATGTGTCCCCTCGTTCACAGACCAGTAAGCCGAAAGGAAACGCATGGCCGTACCGGCCGCCATGATGTTGATGGGGTCGTCGGTTTGCGTCAATGCCCTTACCATGACGAATGTGTCGTCGCAGTCCGACACATTTTCCGGCAAGTCTTTTCCTCCGGCCAGTGCATGGATGATGAGTGCCCGGTTGCTGATGCTTTTGCTAGCCGGCAGTATGGTTTTATGCCGCAGGTGTGGCGGCGCGGTAAGTCTGATTTGCATGTTTTGCCTAAAATGTGGGTTATACCAGCACAAAAGTAGAAATTTATTTGGAGAATTCAAAAACAATTTCTACTTTTGCACCCGCAAACGGGATGTAGCTCAGTCCGGTTAGAGTACTCGTCTGGGGGGCGAGTGGTCGCTGGTTCGAATCCAGTCATCCCGACAAAACATCAAGGCATCGGTAATCCAAGGATTATGGATGCTTTTTTTATGTGTTTATAGCTTCCACGTCCCGCACGCTTTCCCTCCCAAGGTTTTTCAGAAAAGATCCTTCATCTTTCAGGAGATATGTCAACTTCTTGTTGTATAGTTTGTTATGGGATGAAGAATAGGGCGGCCATCTTTCAGTTTCCTTTCATTGCAGAAAGTGGATTTTCATCATGAGGCAAATGAAAAATCATTCGGCTGAGATTCGTTTTTCGTTCTCAGCCGAATGATTTTTCAATCTCAGGCAAACGATTTTTCGTTCTGCGCCGAACAAGATGAAGCTTGGCTGAAGGATGCCTGAAACATCCTTCAGCCTGTAATATCAATATTATGAGCGGATTACCATGAAGCCTGAAAGATGAAGGATCTTTTTGTAAAATCCCTGTGTAGATACCCAAAGGGTTACCACCAGATTTGCTTTCCGTCTTCGTAAGTGAAGATTCTTTCTTCCGAGCCTTTGGTACGGTTGTGCAGGCGGAACAAGGCCTGGGCCGGGGCGTTGCCGTATTCCAATACCGCCTCGAAATTCCCCGTCTTGCGCCCTAATGACATCCATGTCCCGTGGTTCGTATTCTTCGCCTTCGCGGATGAAGTTGTCATCGTTACGCGGCAGGAATACGATACGTGCCACGTTTTCCGGCTGTTCCAGTTCCCATCCGTACCATACGCCGTACACGTCGTGGGAGTCGTAGAAGGAAAGGACATTGCCATCGAACAGGTTTTCCGGGCCGCACCAGGGGCGTACGTGGAAGTTGCCCATTAGCCGTTTATGCTTTAGCGTGTCGTCGGCGGCATTGAACGTATAAAGTTCGGCCATGTTGCCCCTCGACCAGTCCGGCGACAGGTAACGGAAATATCTGTATTCGCCGGTGTAACGGGGATGGACGACATGGAATTTGTTGTCCTTCAGGTGCGGGATGACATGTATGGTCAGTGAATCGCTGAAGTCTTCCTGGTTGGCCACTTGGAACTTCCCGCCGATTACACCCTGAAGGAATTGGTTGGAACGTACGTCTCGGAATTTGCGTTTCACTTCCACCGTCGTGCGTTGCGTGGTGTCTGCTGTCATTTTGTGGATATTTCCTTGCGAGTCCAAAAGGAAAGCGTCTCCGGCCGGAACCGTGCCGTTTTCTTCGGAATAATGTACGGGCATGTACACTACGTTTCGTGCCATGTCCCGGAAGGTGGCTTTCCGTCCGTGGCGCGTGCCCCAATGCACGATGCTCCAGTCTTGGTTGTCGAAGACGGACAGGTAGACGAACCTGCCGCTTTCAGCGTCGTCGTACAACTCCGCCTCCACATCGGAAGTGGCCGTGTATTCCCTTGTCACATCCATAATGTAAGGTGTGTCGAAGATGTCGGGAATCTCCTCTTTTCCCTTGTTCTGCATATAGAGCGATTCCTGCTGTTTCTCGTAGGTTTGGCGGAACACTTTGGTCAGCCGGTCTTCCTTCCGTTTCATGAAGTGGTCGCCGAGCCGTTCCCCCGGATTGAAAGGGATGAAAGAATGGTTGTCGGGAAAGAACACGCACCATTCATGCCCCAAGCCCCGGTTGCCCCACTGTGGTGTGAAGTCGATGGTGGCAGGCAGGCCATGCGCCCTCAGCACGGCCACGCACAGGTGTGCATATTCCTTGCAGGATGCCGACTTGACCTGTTCGAGTGCCGTGAGGGGGAGGTCGGGAAGGAATTGCGGGGGATAATAAATGACGGAACGCATGCCTCCTAAAATGTCGTTGGCCATGCCATAGGCATAGGTGGAGTTGTCTTGGTTGGGGGCGTATGCTTCGCGCACCCATGAAGGCACGGTGAATGTCCTCCTCCATAGGCTTGTCTTTTCATTCCCTATACGGTAAGGCAGCACATAGCGGCAGAACATTTCGAAACTGTATTGTTTGTTCCAGTTCTGTTGCCATACGGTGAATGCGCTGTCGATGTGTTCGGTCAGGAAGTCCGCCGTGACGGATTGGGCATCGTACAGGCGTTCGTCTTGGCTTAATTCCAAATCCAGACCTGTTCGTTGCAAGATAGTATCGTATTTCATGATCCAGAACACACGGTCTCCGTTGCAATGGCGGAACACACTGTCCATGTAATTGTCGTACACGTTGACGGCTTCACCGGTGTGGGCGAAATGCCCGTCCATGTTTTCCAGAAGGAAGCGTGCGGCTTTCTCTTTGAGCGGCTCATTTTTGTAATGTTCCAATACGGTTTCCAGTTCCCGGCGGTTTTCACCGGCTTTTTCCAACGTCTGCCTGATGCCCGTTTTCTGGCAGGAGGAGACGGCTAAGGTTGCAGCAAGGCAACAAAGAAGAAGGTTTTTCATTGCAGTTGATTTTAATGTTGTGGAATAGCGGACATGTTGAACATGTAGACGAAAGAGCAAACGGCCAGAATTAAAAGCCCGGCTTTTATCCATTTGTTCCGCAAAAGCCATATAAGCCCGAACCATCCGTATGACAGGATGAGCGGGCTGTACAATCTGAATGGCATGCTTCCTATGACTCCATAATGAAACAGGCAAGACGGGACGAGAGTTCCGACGATGAGGCATAGGCTGATGCAGAACCATGCCACGCCGGATTTGCTATTCCATTCCGGGACGTTAACCTGCCTAGTGGTGTTCATCCCATAAAGGTACAGCCAAAGTATTACCGCGCCAAAAAGGTTTTCCGATGCTTCCCATATTTTAGCAGATAATGGGTTGTCCGAAAGGAAAAAGGTTGGAATGGACATTAGAATGAACAGGATGGCCAAAGCGTAAGCCGAACGTTTCAGGTTAAACTTATGACGTTGGTTGATATGGCAGATACATCCGTGTATGAGCAGGATGACAGGGAATGAGAAGAGCAAGAATGCGGGGAACAATGCTTCAGCCCTCATTGCGGCACCGTCCGGGACGAAATGGGGGCGGGCTATATGTTGGCTCATTCTGTTGGCTCCAATGAACAGTAATGGCAGCAGGGCGCGGAGGATAAGTTTGATTTGAGTGGTCATGTGTTTAAAAAATTAAAGGAGTGTTCCGTTTGTTATTTAGATATTCTATTCGTATCGTTGAGTGAAAAACGCATTATATATGAATAATATCAAAAATAGTACACCTGTAACGCGTTCGGAACGTTCAATATACTTTATGCTATTAGGGGTTTCTTCCTTTTTGTACTTCTTCTTGCCCTGCCTCCATTCATAAAATTGGGATAACACGGAGATAAGTATGATATAGGATACTAATGTGGTAGTGAAATCCGAGTGTAGGTTGGCTCCCTCTAAAGAATATGCGGTAAGGATGATTATCCCCATAAAGTAGTATATAATACGGTTGAAATCTTTTTTCATATGGTCTTTATTTTATAAAGACGATGCCTATCGTAAGGTCATCTTTGTTTCATTTGTTCATTGCACAAACGACAGACTTCCATACGATAGGTATTCCTTATTTAAGAAGTATTGCCATCGTCTCATTTTATTCCGTAATTCTGCCTACGATTCGGATGAGTTGAGGTTCTTTACTAGCTGTGGATGTGACAAACAGCACCTTACTGAATTGCCCCGACAAATTTCCCGTGTTGATGTTGACGGACAGTTTTGAATCCTGTGAGGGGAGTATTGGTTCGGGTGCGAACTCTGCTTTCATGCATCCACATGAAACATCCACTTTTTGGATGGCAATGGGTTTGTCACCAAGGTTTTTCATGCCAATGTCGAAGCGTACATTTTTTATTCTGGCTTTGTCCACTGTTCCGAAATCGTACCGTTGGGTTTCCCATTGCAAGGACGTGGTTGTGGTGTCTGTTGCATTTTCACCTTTATCCATTACTGTATGCGGTGGATTGGTGTGGTTGCATCCGGGCAATATGGTATATAGTCCGCCCAGTAAGATAAATTTTAATGCTTTCATCGTTTGAATACTCCTATGTATCTATTGTATTTCTATCGGTCAAGTAACTCATGAATGTACATGTCATAAAATGTTTCTTCTTTTCCGAAAACGAATTCTTGCCAGGCCATGTGTCCCCAAAAAAGGAATATAATCCAACCGGCAATCCATATAGCCATGATGGTTTTGCTTCTTTTTTTATAAAACCATGCTGTCATGATAATGTTCCATGCTTGGAACAGGCTTAACATTAAGCTACATAGTGAGTCCTTGAAAAAGAACATTCTAATGAGAACCTCTAACCAAATCTTTCCCCCTATGATAGACCACAATACATTTTTGAAATCTTTCGGTTCGTTTTTATCAATAAGGATATAGGTTAGCATGATGAACGTAACGCTAACTATAATGCTGCTCCATCCATACGAAAATCCATTCATCGGCCATGTCACAATAAGTTGTAGGCCGAAGGACAGAAAGAACGGGTAGATTATTTGTTTCTGTTTGAGAGCCATGATCTTTTTCACTGGAGAATCCCGCTACAGCGTCCGTTGCAAGTCAGCAGGTTAAGTATGAAACATTTTTTTACTTCTTCACAATCAACACCGTCACAAGTACCTCCTTCTAATCCACACGAGTCAATTGTTTTATGACAATTACAGTCTTTTTTCTTTGTAGCTTCGCTTCTAGATAAAACTCTTTTATGATTAGATATGAATTCAATGTTCCCTTCCTTGTCAATCAAATTGTTGGGGGTGGTAATAATTGCATAAGATAGTGTTTTCGTCCAACCTAATTCTTTAGCTTTCTCCATCCATTGATAGCCAAAAAGCAATAGTTCGTTTTCTTGGTCTTCAGTCAGTATTTCATCATTAAACCACTTCTGATGTGATGTTATAAAATCTTTTAGTCGGAGTATGTGCCCTACTTCTTCATTGGACCATTGTAATGTTAATACTTGTTCGATTTTACCTAACCATAATAGAACTCGTTGCTCTTGTGTGAAGGCTACGTAAGCAGCTTGTTTGTGGTCTTCATCCAAATTATTCCAATCAGCTCTTTTCATATTACGAATGTCAGATAAATTATGGTGTGCCCATTTGTCCATTTCGGGATTGCAACTATAAATCTCCGGTTCTTCTGCTTCGCAGGCAAAGAATAACAATCCCATCACAACTAACATGCTGTTTCTAAAAATCTTTTTCATCTTGTTTGTTTTTTAGTTTGACGATTTATTTCATTCTCACACCGCAAAGTTAAGCATGCTTTTTGGTTGTTTCCAAATATTTTAGTTTGCATTTTGTGGTTTTGAAGAACTTGTATATGCTTGAATATGTGTTGTTTATAAAATTCTTGTTCAAAAAAGAATTTGCATCATGTATTGAAGCCTAAGTTTTAGCCTCCATTTTGGCTTCAAGGCGTTTTCGCCGGCACGAAATGGTGCTATTGGCCAGGCTGCACATTGCAGCGATGTCTGACGTACGGATGCCTAAGCGGAAGAGGCAGCAATGAACTACATCATACATAGTTAAACTGGGCGTAATCTTTTGGAGGCCGCTTGCAAAGTTGTTGAAACAGTAGTCTATTTCTCTCAAGAATAAAATTTTCTTTTCATCTGTAGCAATTAAGTTTGTATATTCTTTTAGGGTGGGTTGGTACGGATTGTCGGCTGTGGGTAGTTTCCGTCCTATTTCCATACTGTATAGAAGACGATTCCTAAGTTGCTGTTCGGTCGTTTCCCATTCTTTTTCTTTTTGTTGTATTTGGTCTTTAAGAGAGTTTAATTCTTCCATTTCCCGGGTTGCTTTTTCCATGTCTTCCTTTCTGTCTCCGAATAGTTTTTGCATTTCGTCAAGTTTTTGTGCGCGTCGTTCCAATTCCGCCATCCTTTCCTCTTTTTCTTTTAGTCGTGAGAGTAGCTTTTCAGAACTTTCCCGTTTTTCTTCCAAGATGTGGATGGTTTGTTCCTTTTGATTCAGGATGAGCCGGATGCGGTCGAGTTCATGCTTCCGGCGATGGTCTGCCATGGCATAGAGACTGCCTCCAAGCAGTAGGGTGAAAATGGTGAGAGATATGAATAACGTATTTTTTTGTTCGGCAGCGATGGCATCCCTTTCTGCTATCAGTTGTTTCTTCTCACGTTCCGAGGCATCGGTGAATTTTTGGAAACGTTGGCTCCAGTATTCGTTTTCATTTTCAATATACTGGGACAGATGGCTACGCTTGCCGGAATCTTGCATTTCATACAATGAAAGCAGTTTAAGGGCGGTAGTCCGGAGTTCCAATGAAGAACTTGCAGCCAGTTTCTCCAATTGTCCGAATACCGTATCCGAAACGGCTTGTCCCCCACTCAAAGCATGGGCGAAACCGGCCAATATCCTTTCGTTTTCCTGTCCGTTTGTCATCGTCTTTGGATATCGTTTTTTTGCGGCCATTTTCCAAGCACGCATGGCGTAAGAGTAAGCCTCGTCGTAGTGTTGCCGTTCCAAGGAGATAAGGGTCAATTTGCGGCTTGCAATGTACTCAGCCGTATCGAGCCGGTACTTAGAGGCAGTTTGCAAGACGGTTTCAAAATCAGTCCGGGCATGGTCCAAGAAGTTCTTCTGTCTCCAGACTTCTCCTTGTCCGCACATGGCTTTCCACCAATAAGTCAGGCTGTCTTCGGGGTGGTATTGGCAGTTCAAGGCGGTCAACTGATAATAAAAGATTGCATCGTTTAGGTTACCTTCTTTGTGGAGCTTGACTGCTTCTTCGTAAGTCCTTTGCAGGTAAGAGGTAGCCTCCTTGCGGCAGTTGGTGAGGAGCAAGGATAAAATGATGATGGCGGATGTTTTGAAATAAATCTTCATAGCTGTAATTCATTTGACAGGAAGCGGATTGCCTGGGTTGTCGGGTCTGCTTCTCCTTTGTATATTAATGTGTCGTTCTTGAAAATGCAAATATAGTCTCCGTATGCGTTAGCTTTAAGCGGAGAACTCTTCAGTTTTTCCCTGCTAATGAAGTATAAGGGTACGGTCACATGCATGGTCTTATGTTCCCGTGAGAGAAGCTCGGCTTCGGTCGGCGTGTCGGCTACTCCCAAGATGAAAAAACTGACAGGGTGGTTATGGAACTGTAAGGCAATACCTTCAAACATTTTGGTTGTCCAAGGGTTAAGGCTATGAGCAATCATGCATACCTGATATCCTTGGGGGATATTCGTTTCGGATCCTTTTTCTTTGTCCGTCTCTGGCAGGATGAGGACTGCCTTCTCTTTTGTTTCTCCAGTAAATGTACCATATTGTAATTTGTTAAATACATAGGGATCTATATAGAACCCACCTACAAATATGTATATGCAGAGGACGTTAAATAGTATCACCCATTTCAATATATAAGTTTTAATGTGGCAAAACAATGTTGTGAACAACAACCCAATCGAATATACAATGTCTGTAGAGAAACTTCCTGCTATTGAATTTATAAAGTCATTCCAGTACATTCCTAAGTATAACATTAGAGCGACCTGTATAAACAACATACCGAGATATATGGTTCCCAGTATTTGCCATGCAGAAACTATGGTCAGAGAATAAGAATGCCATATAATAAAGAATGCACAGTAGAGGCCAGTGGTGATTACCACATAATAAGTATGTTCCAAATAAAGGAGAGGGGAAAAAACGGTAGTAAATATACCGTTAATAGTTATTGGCATTTGAAACACAAATGCCAGATTCCGTATTTTCTTGTTTCCAAATGATGCAAAAATCCCAATTAGAAACAGCGGTAGATATATCCACCAATCTCTCCAAAGAGTAATACCATGGCCTAGGCTCCCACTTAATATCAGTGGGGGGCATATCAGGCAAAATATGTAGGCCGATATATAAACGGCCTTTTGTTTAATGTTTCTTTCCATCGCACGGTTTTGCACTTGCGGGGCCGCATCCACGTTCCGTTCCTGTACACGCCTCCCCTCTACAGTTCTTATATTCTGTTTCTTTATTACAATTACAGTTCTCATCAGGGGCACTTTCTTTTCTACTCATAACCCTTTTCTTATGTACAATCTGAAAATGACCCTCTTTATCTGTCATTCGGTTTCCTGTATATAAAATACCATAGAGCAGCTCTTCAGTCCATTCATAATCAATCATAGCATCAACAGTCCAAGTTGCAATAAACTTATCGAAGTTTTCCTCTCGGATAGAATCTGCAAAAAAATCCGGTTCATAAATGTCCGGATGTTCTTCCAAATACCGGTACATTTTCATGAGATGTTGTCTTTCCGGTTCGCTCCATTCGAAAGAAGTCATGACTTCTTTCAGTTTGTCTTTCCAGAAGAGTAACTTTTGTTCGGGAGTGAGGGCGTTGAAAGCTGGACGTTTGTACTCTTCATCCAAATTCAGCCAAGCTTCACGGTTCATAGAACGAATGGATTGCAAGTTTTCGTGCGCCCATTCATTCAAATGTTTGTTGCAACTATACACCTCTTCGTTCTCTTTTTGGCAACTGCAAATCAGCAATGCTGACATAATCGTTATGAAAAATGCTTTTTTCATGAGTGTTTTTTTAATGGTTAATTAATCTGTTTGAATCGTTTCATTTTTGCGATGATTTGCCGCACTTCCGGAGAGTCCACTTTGATGGGCTTCCGAAGGATGGCTTCTGCCATGCGGTGCATGGATGCCGTGTCTCCTTGGGCTTCATATATCGTATAAAGCTCATAAAGGGGAGTGAAGCGGTTGGGGCACATGTACGAGGCCTGCTGCAAATGTCGTTCAGCTTCTTTGTAACGTCTTAACTGTTTACAGTTGTCTGCCTGAAGAAGCCGGGTGTAGTAATCGGACATCCGTGACGAGCTTGCCTTGCATAGACGCAGGCTCTCTTCATACCGGCCGGCTACGTTCAGTTCGGCGGCATAATTATATAAGAATAGCGGTTCGTTCCCCAATTTATCGTAAAGTTCCTCGTAGACGGGCAACATTTCTTTCGTCATGCCGCAGAGGGAGCGGTTGGCGGTGTCACACCATAGGATTTCTGCCCGCATACGTTTGAATGCGAAAACAGAGAGCGTTGTGAAAAGGAAGGCTGTTACGAGGGAAAGGCATCCTGTTATCCGTCGTGATGCCGGATACCCGTTAAGTATCAAAACAAGGGCGGAACCCATACACAATATCCACGTATGCGGATAGCGGAATGGGTAAGAGAACAGGGAAAAGACGGCAATGGCTGTCAGGCAGAGCAAAGCCGGCCTAGAACTTCCCCCGGGATGTTTCCGCCACATCAGGAAAAGCATGACGGTACAGAGGAACACGGCCGTACCACCGACAAACCCGAAATCGGTCAAAACTCCGAGATACTCGTTGAAAGGAGATTTCACATCGTCTGCCAACCGTGCATAACGGCTGTTGGGATGGGTACGGAAAAACTGTGCCTGTTCGTCCATGTAGTTTGCTTGAAAACCGCCATGACTGTATCCGTATAACGGGCGTTCTTTTATCATATTCCAAGTACACTGCCAGATGAGTAACCTTCCGTCTGCCGAATCTTTTTTATAATGATAAAGGAATACGGAAGAGACGGTGAACAGCATCACAAGTCCGAAAGTCAGGGCTTTGCTGATTTTAGGCCATTTCATCGGGAAATATAAAAGGAAAACACATCCCATGGAAAGGATTCCTGCCCGTGATTCGGAAGCGGTGATGGCACATGCCATGAGGAGGGTACTTGCAAGGGCTGTATAGCGAAGGGGAATGCAGGGAGAATGGGTATAGTGGAGGCTAAAGGGCAGTGAGAGAGCCAGTGCGGAAGCTATGCCGGCCGGGTTGTCGAAATTGCCGCATACCGGAAACATGGACTGTGGCGCCCAAAGTCCGCTCCATTGCAGAAGGCCATGGAATGCCAATGCTGTGGCACAAAGCGAAATGGAGAAGAAAATACCGGTGAAATGGGGCTTTTTAGTAGTCGGTATACTTCTGAAGTGGCTTATTCCGTACATCCAACACAAAAATGTCCCTCCAAAAAGGGCAAAATACCATTTAGGAGCTATTTCCGCATCTATGAATTGGCCGGAGACACTCCAAAAAGTGCCTCCTAACCAAATGGAAAAGTATAAAACAGTTAACTTGCTCTTCATGGCTTCAATGTTTGAAGCAAATTTAGTAAATAAAGCCAAATGCACCTAATATTTGAGTTTGCATTTTGAGTTTTTGGGAAATTAGTATATGGCTGAATATGTGCGATTTATGATTTTTCTCTTCAAAAAAGAATTTGCATCGTATTTTGGGGGCGGGTTTTAGGGCTTATTAAGCTCCTTAGCCCCGTATGTCTTATCACTTTTCCATACGACAGGTTTCCCTTTCCCGGTGATGCCTTCCGCTTCCACGGAAATGACGGTCTGTTTACTGTTGTTGAAGAGGCGTACGGTGGCTTCCCCTTTTTCGTCGAACTTGACCTCCGGTATCCAAAGCAGTGTGCGCCGGTAGTCTTTAGTATCAGGCAGAGGTTTCCGGCTGTAATCGGGGCTGTAGAAATCCTCACAGACAGCATAGCCTTGCAAGCGGTATCGGCGGTCGCGACATGCCGGGAAGTATTGGCCGTCGGGGTAAAGGCGGTAGTCGATGATGACTTCCGGTTGGTTGCCTTGTTTGTATTTCCAGCTGCCCTGTTCCCGGGGTACGTAATCGGTATAGACATAGAATTTGTCCAACCAACTCAATAAACGGTATTTCCTGAGCGTCTGATAGCCTCCGATGTTGGGCTTTGGAAGTTCCACTTTGACGGGAGAGATGGCATGTTCGAGAGGCGCTTTTACTAAACGATACCAGTTTTTTGTTTTTTGAGTTTTCCCGTCATATCTTTTCTCGTAGTAGTATTGCCTGTGCATATTCATGTCTCCCACGAATAATGATGTCAATAGCCTGTACATGGTTTCCTCCTCTATGTGGTAAAATGGCCGGTCGACCAGTCCATAGTCAGCCAACAAGTTATAAGCCTCGTATGCGTCGATTACGATAGCCGGTTTGGTGGGGTCATAATGGCGTAGCCCGCCCCTTTGGGCCTGCACGGTGACGGCAGGCATATATCTGTGGGTGAAAGATGTGTGGACGACGCTGTCTTCTCCTTCAAAATATGGCATGTCTTTTTGGGGGACATCCTGATAATAATTGTATGGCTTGGCAAAGTGCGGGTAGAAAAGGTCCAATTTCACATAATAGTCCGGCCAAGCTTCCTCGTCGGTAAAGTCCTTTTGCCGGCTTCTGGTGATGTAGTCCGTTCCTTTGTCCTGTCTTGCGGCACTGAGGAAGAGCATGTATTCCCCGTAGATTCTTGGCGTTTGCATGTAAAAGGTTCCGTTTCTTGTCGGCTGTTTGAGTTCAATCGTTTTTCCGTTTTGTACAAACATGGCCCATACATTCACTTCCTTTCTGAGATTACTGGCTTTTTTGAAATCCACATTCTGTCTTTCGGCGTGGTTGACACATCCGGCGATGGTCTGGAACTTTTCCGGCAGCCAGTCAGGAGTGAACGGTTCCACGTCGGCCATCTTTCTCCATTCGTATCTTCTCCAGCCCTGTACCATCATGAGCAGGTCGAGTGCCTGGCGGTGGATGCTGTCGTCGCTTTCGAAATAAAATCCCGGGTTTTCCACGAATCCCCTGACTTCGCTGGCGAGCAGCATTTCCGTGAGCATGGTTCCGTTGTCGTATGTGGGTTCTTCCGTAGCCCGGTCACGTATGGAGAGCGACACGCTTCGTCCTTGTTTGTTCGTGTCCGTAAGTTTCAGGCACAAGGTGATGGGGGCGAAAGGCTCATACTGTTTTTCCATTCCGGAGATGTTTATTTGTGGCTTGTCATAGTCGTGGAGGTTCACGAAGAATAGCCGGTCCGCATAGATTCTTCCCTCTCCGTCGAATATGGTGAGCTGGTTTACTCCGGTGGAAAGTGTCCGGAGTGGGATTTTTACGGTATCGTATTCTCCTTTAATGTTTTTCTTTAATGGGAGGTAGAACTTGGAGACTCCTTGGTGCATGACGTGCAGTGCGATTTCCCGTTCTATTCCTACGGCTTGTATGGAGGCTTCGGCTGTGGAGTCGGTTTGTGTGACAGACAGGGCGCAGCCGTTTTTTTCCACTTCTGGCAGTTTTTTGGAGAAATTCACTCCCTTTAATGTGAATGTGGCCTTGTATTTTCCTTCGGGAGATATGTTTTTCAGGATGAATGAAGCCCTTCCTCTCTTGTCGGTTTTGCATTCGCTGACTTTCTCCCCGTTTGGGGCTATGATGGTGATGTCAATGTGTTCCAGATGTTTGCCATCTTCGTCATTCAGTTCCAAGGCAACCCGCTCGGTTGTATTTTGCACAAGGTGCCCTCCCTCCGGATAAAAGCGTAGGACAGCGGTCGGTTTCAGCTTCCGTGCCTTGTAATATCTTCTCATGGGTCTTAGGGTCATTTTTTTTGTGTAACGCCCTTTTTCTTTGGGCTTGTTATAGACGGGGAACACCCGGGAATATAGCTTTTCATAATCCCTTACATAGTCATCTTTCATTTTACGGCTATAAAAGCCATGGCCTTTACGTGAAATGTGAGGGTATTCACATTGTCCGAAGTTGAGCATCCAACGGGTGTATGCTCGCAACTCGTAATATCCGGCATAGAGTGAGTCCGTCAGTACGAAAGCTCCGTTTGCTGTTCCTCCTTTCATTTCGAGTTGTTGCCTCTCGACGAGATATCCATCAGGGGTGAGCAGTTCCACGTAGAGAATCTTACTCAGGTCTGTTAGTGTTCCTTTGTCGCTTCGCGTGACGTATCCCTTATACCAGACTGTGTCATTTAAGAAGTAGCAGGTATTATCAAGATGGAGGTATACCTTTTCCTGTGGCAGCCCGATGCCGAACCCTTGTACTTTACGGTAAAGGGAATCGGTTTCTGGGCTTGCCGATGCGTAGAAGCTTACGGTCAAGCTTATGGCGAGTAAGATAAAAATGCCCTTTTTCATACCTTTGTTTTTTAGTATTACGTTTAAGTAACCTTTAAGCCACAATTATTCTGTTATTTTTTATAAACGATAGGTATTCCTTTCCCAGTAATGCCTTCCGTTTCCACAGAAATGACGGTCTGTTTGCTGTTGTTGAAGAGCCGTACGGTAGCTTCCCCTTTTTCGTCGAACTTGACCTCCGGCATCCAGAGTAGTGTACGTCGGTAGTCCTTGGTGTCAGGCAGAGGCTTGCGGCTATAATCGGGGCTGTAGAAATCCTCGCAGACGGCATAGCCTCGCAGGATGTAATGCCGGTCGCGGTAAGTCCTTTGATACCCGTCGTTGGGGAAGAGGCGGTAGTCGATGATGACTTCGGGTTGATTGTCTTGTGCATACTTCCAACTGCCTTGTTCGCGAGGGGCATAATCTGTGTAGATATAGATTTTGTCAAGGTAACGGAGTAGGCGGTACTTCTTGAGCTTTTGTTTGGAAATACTGAAATTGGAGCCTATTGGGGGTGGAATTTTTTCGTCATGCTCCGGTTCTTCATATTTATCAGAAAGGAGAAATCCCGGTTTATTGGAACTGGCGACGGCGTAGTCTTCTTGACTGTTGAAGTCTTGGTCATTCCTGATATTTTCATTTGGATTCATTTTTAATGGGATTCCGTCGAACCATTCTTTGATAGAGTACCGTCTGTCTTGTCCCATGTCATTCACAAAACTAAAAGCGATTTGTTGTGAGAAAGTTCTCCAATCATGTTTTCCTCCGTTCAATCCATAGTCGGTTATGAGGTTGAAAGCTTTATAAGCATCTATGATTATGGCAGGTTTGCTGTTGTTGAATCGTCGTAATCCATTTCGTTTGTTGTGAATGGTTACAGCGGGAAGTTTAAGGTCGTTGAATACGCCAGAAACGGGGTGTAAGCTGTCAGGATAGTTCGTTTCATATTCTTTGTCTTGGTAAAATGTGTACGGTTTAGGGAAATTGGGATAGAAATGGTTGAGCTTTACGTAAAAATCAGGATATTCTGTTTCATCCATGAACCCCTTTCTCTGTTTTTTTATGGCATCCCTTACCGGGTCTTTGGCATCAGAAGCCATGAGATTTAATACGCAATCTTCATAAAATTTGGGGGTAATCATGTAGAATGTCCTTTGTTGGGTCTTCTGCATTAGTTCAAGCGTGCTTTCTCCTTGGAGGAAAGAAGCTATGACATGTACTTCCTTCTTCATTTTTGAGATGGATGGAGCGTACAAGTCCTGTAGTGTTTTACCTTTGAATTTAGAGGCGCATATTTCTGTGGTATAGAAATCAATGGGTTTAACTTCTTCTTTTGGATTGTCATGTGCGTCTTTTCTCATTAATGAGGTTATCCATGCTTTTTCTCCGAAATCATTATCTTTATATAATGAATAGGTATGATTCACCTGTCCTTCTATAGTCTGTGACTTTTCGGGCAGAAACCGTAATGAAAAGTCTTCAATTCCCGCCATCTCTTTCCATTTGTACCTTCTCCATCCCTGCACCATCAGCAGCAGGTCCAAGTCCCTGCGGTGCATGCTGTCGTCGGTTTCGAAATAATATCCGGGATTCTCCACGAAACCTTTGATTTCGCTGGCGAGCAACATTTCCGTGAGCATGGTCCCGTTGTCGTAGGTCAGTTCTTCCGTGGCCATGTCCCTGACGGCAAGTGACACGGATACGGCCGTGTCCTGTATGTCTTGTAGTTTAAGGTTTAGCGTGACGGGCGCGAACGGCTCATATTGTGATTCAATTCCATGGATGTCAATCCTTGC
>ULWB01001350.1_pt1 | contig 22828 bp, 19 predicted proteins | sample 1959891 | NCBI WGS metagenome assembly ULWB01 (sample SAMEA4835799, study PRJEB28245) | human gut metagenome | biome: gut microbiome; material: fecal sample | place: Denmark | collected 2008 | reverse complement strand
GCTATGGAGCCACATATTTGCATCTTCTGGAAAGACGATATTTTTGCAAGGTAAATAACAGGGAATCACGTATGCTTTGCATGATTGCAGCATATAATATGGGACCAGGACGATTTACTAGACTTTTTGCAAATACTCCTGAAAAAGCAGTAGAAATAATAAATTTATACAGCAGTATTGGCTTATACGAAGAGATACTCATAAGATATAACTGTAATAAATATAATTATATTGACAGGGTGATTAGTCTCATGTTTCAGTACAGGAAACTTGGATATTAAAATTAGATCTGTGAAAATTGATTATTTTGTCATACATGATTAATTGTAAAATATTTTTTTTGAATCATTTGTCAAAATAAATGGAAAAAACATGATGGATATGGCATGAACAGCATTTTGCCTTTCCGGTTATTGTGTGCTATCAGCTGCAGCATCCCCAGGGTATGCCTTGTCAGCCAGTGCGAAAAATACCGGCTCAGCCCGATGTTTTGCTCAGCACAGGAAAAAAGGCGAAAAAAATCAAAATATTCCAGACAATTCTGGATGAGGTGTACATCATGTTCAAACGTTTTGTCCTTCTCCCTCTTCTTGCCTGCTGTCTCATGTTCGGAGCCTGTCTCCCGGACAGCCAGTCCAAAAATGAAATCGCTGTTGTCGATCTTGGCAAGCTGATCAGGGACAGCGAGCCAGGCAAGCAGGCCCAGGCTTTTCTTGAAGGTATTCAGGAAGATTTCAATACAAGGCTGATGGTCCAGCAGAAGAAGGTCCAGGCCAACCCCGATGATCAGAAAGCCATGCAGGCTCTCGAGACCATGTATGTGAGCATGCAGCAGCGCATGCAGACCGAAGAGCAGAACGTAAGCAACAATCTGCTTGAAAAGATATTGCAGACAGTGAAAACATTCCGTGAGGCCAAGGGCTACAAGGCTGTGCTGCGCAGCGAGGGCGTGGTCGATTACGACGCGTCTCTCGACGTGACTCCCCTTGTGCTTGATGAAGTTAACAAGCTCAAGATGGAGTTCAAGCCTGTTACCAGCGATCAGCCTACCATCGATCCCGCAGCGGCCGGTGTGGCTCCCAAGGCTCAGGAGGCTGCGCAAACGCCTGCTCCCAAGGCTGCTGAAGCCCCTGCTGCAGAGCAGTCCAAGCCTGCAGGTGATGTCAAGGCTGCTGTACCTGCAGAGACTTCTGGCAAGCAGACAAAGTAGAAATCTCCTGCACCCGTTTTTCAGGAGCGCTCTGTTTCACTTTTCTGAAACAGGGCGCTTTTGCATTTGGCGAGAAAGAAGGACAGCTCATGCAACGGATGCGGGTACGCAACAACCTTGGATGGTGCTTGTGCCTGTACTGGCAAGAGGGCCATCTGCGAGAGCTCCTGCACATTGTACGAACTGTCTGACAGAGATTCTTCCTGATGCACAAGCTCATTGCTCGGGACAATGAAAAAGCCGTGTCCTTTTGGGGGACACGGCTTTTTCATTTATGGCAGCTCTTGGTCTGGCAGTAGAAAACCGCGTCAGGCCAGCAAGGCTGATTCAGTTACACCGTTAGTAGGAGTGGCTGTCGCTCATGACCTGTTCGGGATCCAGCTTGTGCGAGAAAAGCCTGTAGGCCCAGAACTGGTAGATGAGCACGATGGGCACCATGACTAGGGCAACGCCCAGCATGATGGTCAGGGTCAGCTCGCTTGAAGAAGAGTTGAATGCCGTGAGGGTAGCTGCACGATCCATGGAGGAAATGAGCATCCTCGGGAACATGCCCATGACACCAAAGAAGGTCACGCCAATGATGAACAGGCAGCTGCTTGCCCAGGCAAGAAGGATCTTCTTGCGCAGGAGCATGACCAGAATGCCAACAAGGCCTACCACAGCAATCACCGGGATAATGAAGAGCACGGGATTGCTGAAGTAGTTCTTGAACAGATCCGTGTAGAATGCTGTGAGCCACAGGAAGCCGACAAGACAGATAAGGGTCAGGGGCCAGAGCAGATACACGTAGGCCAGAGCCCTTTCCTGCATTTCACCCTTGGTCTTGAAGCACAGCCACAAGGCCCCGTGCAGAGCAAACATGACCAGGAAGAAAAGACCACCGGCAAGGCCGTAGAAGTTCAGGAAGGTGAGGAGATTGCCGTGGAAGACTCCGTTGGCGTCAATGGGAATGCCACGGAAGAGGTTGGCAAAGGCAACGCCCAAAAGAACTGCTGCGGCAAAGTTGGTGAGAAAATGCACCCAGTCCCAGAGGCTACGCCAGGCAGGATGATCGATCTTGTTCCTGAATTCGTAGGAAACTGCGCGCAGGATAAGGGTGAAGAGCAGAAGGAGCAGCGGCACATACAGGGCCGAGAACATCACGGCATAGGTCTTGGGGAAGGCTGCAAAGGTCACGCCACCAGCAGAGATGAGCCACACTTCGTTGCCGTCCCAGAACGGGCCTGTTGCGTTGAACATCACGCGGCGCTCGCCCTCGTTGCGGGCAGCAAAGGGAAGCAGGCTGCCAATGCCGAGGTCGAAGCCGTCAAGGATGAAGTACATTGCCCAAAGCAGAGCCCAGAGAACGAACCATATGGTTTCCAGCATGGTTATACCTCCTCAGGTCCCTTGCGGGCATATTTGATAAGCAGACAGATATCGAGAATGCCAAGCAGTGTGTAGACCACAATGAAGGCAACCAGGGAGATCAGGATATTAGTGGGATCAACCGGGGAGACTGCGTCGGATGTGCGCATGAGGTTGAACACTATCCAGGGTTGGCGGCCGATTTCTGCAACAGCCCATCCAAGGCCCAGTCCAAAGTAGGGCAGGGGGATAAGCCAGGGCAAAATCCTGAGCAGCTTTTCGTTGGGCTGTTCTTTTTTACGCTGTGTAAAGGCCCAGGCACTGGCCAGCACAAAGACCGAGCCAAGAAGAATCATGAAACGGAAGGACCAAAATACGGGTGCGACCGGCGGTCTGTCTTCCTTGGCAAAATCCTTGAGACCCTTGACCTCTGCGTCAAAGGAACCGTAGCTCAGGAAGCTGACCATGCCGGGCAGAGGAATGATCTCGATGCTGTTTTCCTCGTTTGCCTCGTTGGGCACGGCAAAGAGGTAGAAGGGAACATTGGTCCCGGTTTCCCAGTGACCTTCCATGGCAGCGAGTTTGCTGGGCTGGTAGTTGGCCACATTGCGGCCCTGAATGTCGCCGCTGAGCGCTACAAGCAGGGACATGACAAGGGTAAACACCGCTGTCATGCGGAAGGTCTTGCGGAAGAATTCGGTGTGCTCGTTCTTGCGGTACATGTGCCAGGCGGAAACGCCAAGCACAAAGAAGCCGGCAAGAAGCCATGCTGCGAGCATGTTGTGGCTGAACATGCCCCAGGCATAGGGATTGGAGACAACAGCGAAGAAGTCGGTCAGCTCGGCGCGTCCATTGCGCAGTATGAAGCCTGAGGGGTTCTGCATGAAGCCGTTGGCCAGGATAATCCACACAGCAGACAGGTTGCCGGCAATGAAGACCAGCCAAGCACAGACGCAGTGCGCAGTCTTGCTCAGCTTTTTCCAGCCGAAGTGCCAGACAGCCAGGAAAGTGGATTCGAGGAAGAAGGCAACCGTTGCCTCGATTGCCAAAAGGGAGCCAAAGATGTCACCCACGTATTCCGAGTAGCGTGACCAGTTTGTGCCAAACTGGAATTCCAGGGTAATACCGGTGACTACACCAAGGGTGAAGTTGATAAGAAAGAGTTTTCCCCAGAACTTCGCGTGTTTGCGCCAGATTTCGTCTCCGGTTCTGACGTACTTTGTCTCCATCCAGGCAATCAGCAGAGAAAGGCCCAGAGTGAGCGGCACGAAGATAAAGTGGAAAAAGACAGCTACAGCAAACTGCAGCCTGGACAGCATTACTGCATCCATGCATCCTCCCGGGGGCGGAAACTCTGTACACCCCAAGATGCAGAGCCAACACCAAGTGACGTTAGTGAAGCTTGACCGCAACGGGTACAGAATCCGTGGGAATTGGGTTTTTCAGAAGACCTGCAAACAACACAGGGTACGGCAATGCATATGTCTTGTCGCAACCCGCGCTTGTAGAAAAAACTCTATCAGTAACAATAAGTGATTGCAACAAATCCTTGTATAGCTCTGCCCAAAGCCAGTTGACACATTGGACAGGGAAGAAATCAGGCTTGCTGCAATCACTCAGGATCTGTAGTCGGAGTTCAGTTTGACGTATCCCACACTCAGGTCGGAGGCTTCCAGCGTGTAGCTGCCACAGCCTTCTCCAATGCAGATGTCGATGGGAATGTTCTCTTCCTGGAGGGGGCCTTCCAGAGCTGCGTCAAAGTTGCCGCCAAGAGGCTGGCCATTGCGGAAGAGCTCGACACCGCACAGCACAACCGAGACATCCTCGGGCTTCATGGTGACACCGCTTCTGCCCACGGCTGCCACGATGCGCCCCCAGTTGGCGTCCCTGCCGTAAATGGCAGTTTTGACAAGCTGCGAGTGACCTACCGTTCTGGCAACCTGTTCCGCATCTCTGTCCGTGGCTGCGCCATGAACGTGTATAATCATGACCTTGGTTGCCCCTTCGCCGTCCTTCACCAGCATGTGAGCTGTGGTGTGCAGGATGTCCGTCAGGGCTTCCTCGAAGATATGTTCGTCTTCGGGCGTAGCCATGGCAACATTGGATGCACCGTTGGCAAGAGCAAGAATCGTGTCATTGGTGGACGTGTCCCCGTCTACGCTGACACGGTTGAAAGTCTTGTCCGCGCAGCGCGCAAAAAGAGCCTGCCATTTTGCCGGATCCACGATGGCGTCCGTGAGGACAACGCAGAGCATGGTCGCCATGTTCGGGCAGATCATGCCAGCGCCCTTGGCCATGGTTGTCAGGCGTACGGTTCCGCCAGAGAGCCTGATGTCCTTTGAGGCAAACTTTGGAAATGCGTCTGTTGTCATGAAGGCTCTGGTAAAGCCCTCCGCATCCCTGCTGCCAAGGCTTGCGGCCAAGGCTGGAACTGCAGCTTTCCATTTGTCCATCTTCAGCTGATCGCCAATCACACCTGTGGACATGGGCAAAATGGTGTCAGGAGCAAGATTCAGCGCTTCTCCCACCATGGCCAGGGTCTTCTTGCAGTTGGCAAGGCCTTCGTCACCGGTGCAGGCATTTGCTTGGCCGGAATTGGCCACTATGCCGCGAACGGCCTTTCCTGTTGCGAGTCTTTTCTGGCAGACAAGCACTGGAGCGGCCTTGAAGACATTGGTTGTGAAGACACCGGCGCAGACTGCGTCCCTGTCGGAAACAATGAGGCCGAGGTCGTCTCTGCCTTCCTTTTTGAATCCTGCCTGGGCTGCACCAGCGACAAAGCCGAGAGGAAGATCAAATGAGTGATTCATCACAATATACCGGCGCAAGCTCCTTGGCATCTACGCAAGGATAAACGCCATCCTCCTTGTAAAATCGGGGAAAGAGGCCTTTAGTTGCAATCCTCAAAAGCAAAAAGGAGGCGGAAGGCCCTCGGGCCCCGCCTCCAGGATTCCATTCAGGCCAGGGCCCTGTTAGCCCTTGGCTGACTTGATTTGCTCTGCCATGCTGGCAGGAACGCGCTCGTAGTGGTCAGGCTGCATGGTGAAGGATGCACGGCCCTGCGTCTTGGAACGCAGATCCGTTGCATAGCCGAACATATTGGCCAGAGGCACCTGGGCGCGAACGGACTGGGCTCCGCCGGCTCTGGCTTCCATGCTGGAAACGCGGCCGCGGCGACCGGTCAAATCGCCCATGACGTCGCCAAGGTATTCCTCGGGCGTCACAACTTCCACGTCCATGATGGGTTCGAGCAGCTCGGGGGATGCCTTCTGCATGGCGTCCTTGATTGCCATGGAACCGGCCACGTAGAAGGCCTGTTCGGAAGAGTCCACTTCGTGGTAGGAACCGAAGACCAGGTTGACCTTGATGTCAACGCAGGGGAAGCCAGCCACAACGCCACTCTTCATGGCATCCTGAATACCCTTGTCGATGGCCGGGATGTATTCCTTGGGAATAACGCCACCGGTGATGGAGTTGATGAACTCGTAGCCCTTGCCGGGATTAGGTTCGACCTCGATGACGCAGTGACCGTACTGACCGCGACCACCAGACTGCTTCACGTGCTTCATGTCGGACTTGGCAGGCTTGGAAATGGTCTCTCGGTAGGCAACCTGGGGCTTGCCCACGTTGGCGTTCACATTGAATTCGCGGGTGAGACGATCAACAATGATTTCCAGATGCAGTTCGCCCATGCCGGCGATAAGAGTCTGACCGGTTTCCTCGTCACCCTTGACGCGGAAGGAGGGGTCTTCCTTGGCCAGCTTGCTCAGGGCAGCGGACAATGCGTCACGGTCGCTCTTGGTCTTGGGCTCGATGGCAACTTCGATAACCGGATCCGGAATGTGCAGGGATTCGAGGATGACAACGCGCTTGTCGTCGCACAGTGTGTCACCGGTGGAGCAGTTCTTCAGACCCACCAGAGCCACTATGTCGCCTGCGCCAGCCCACTTGATGTCTTCTCGCTTGTTGGCGTGCATCTTCAGGATACGGCCAATACGTTCGCGCTTGCCGTTGTTGGCGTTGAGCACGCTCATGCCGCTTTCCAGATAGCCGGAATAGATGCGGAAGAAGGAAAGGTGGCCGATGAAGGGATCGGAGAAGAGCTTGAACACCATGCCGCACAAGGGCTCGTTGTCGTCGCAATGGCATTCAACGGTCTTGGTCTCGTCGTTGGGCATGTGGCCAAGAACGGGCGGAATGTCCACGGGCGAGGGCAGGTAGTCCACAATGGCGTCGAGCAGGGGCTGCACGCCCTTGTTGCGGAAGGCGGAGCCGCAGAGCACGGGCACCACGGAACGGTTGATGGTGGCCTTGCGCAGGCAGGAAATGATTTCAGCCTCGGTGAGCTCCTCGCCGTTCAGGTACTTCTCGAGCAGGACTTCGTCCTCTTCAGCCACGGCTTCAAGCATGGCATGGCGATGCTGCTCATAGGCATCCTGCAGCTCCGCGGGAACCGGGCCTACCTCGAAGTCCATGCCCTTGGAGGATTTGTCATAGACAATGGCCTGTCCTCTGATGAGGTCTACAATGCCGTCGAACTTGTCTTCTGCTCCAATCGGGATCTGCAGGGGCACGGGGGTAGCACCAAGGCGATCGCGGATCATGTCCACGCAGCGATCGAAGTTGGCGCCGATGCGGTCCATCTTGTTCACGAAGCAGATGCGGGGAACATGGTATGTGTCAGCCTGACGCCACACGGTTTCAGACTGGGGCTCCACGCCTGCCACTGCGTCGAAGACGCAGACTGCACCGTCGAGTACGCGCAGGGAGCGCTCCACTTCGATGGTAAAGTCCACGTGACCGGGGGTGTCAATGATGTTGATGCGGCAATCCTTCCAGAAGCAGGTTGTTGCTGCCGAAGTAATGGTAATGCCGCGCTCCTGCTCCTGTTCCATCCAGTCCATGGTGGACTCACCGTCATGGGTTTCGCCAATCTTGTGATTGACACCGGTGTAGAAGAGGATGCGTTCGGTTGTAGTTGTCTTGCCGGCGTCAATATGGGCCATAATGCCGATATTGCGCTCTTTGTCTATGCTCACGCTGCGGGACACGGGGTTTCCTCCAAATGATGCCTGCTTTCCGGAACAGGGCAATGCCTTGTGCTGCAAGGCATTGCCCAAAAACATGCACTACCAGCGGTAGTGGGCAAAAGCCTTGTTGGCTTCGGCCATGCGATGCGTGTCTTCACGCTTCTTCACGGCGCCGCCACGACCGTTGTAGGCATCAAGCAGCTCTGCGGAAAGTTTCGCGTCCATGCCCTTTTCGCCGCGGGAGCGAGCGTAGTTGATGATCCAGCGGATGGACAGGGAAAGCTGACGGTCGGCGCGAACTTCCATGGGAACCTGGTAGGTTGCGCCGCCCACACGGCGGGACTTGACTTCAAGGCGCGGCTTGACATTGTCGAGCGCCTTTTCAAAGGCGCGCATGGGATCTTCACCGGTCTTTTCTGCCAGAGCCTGGACACTGGTGTAGAAGATCTTTTCGGCTGCGCCCTTCTTGCCGTCATACATGAGACGGTTCACAAATTTGGTGACAAGCTTGCTGCCATAAATCGGATCGGGCAGCACTTCACGCTTGGGAATGGGTCCTTTACGGGGCATGGTATACTCCTTCGAGAGTGCTTGGTTCAGGCGCCATCAGCCCCGCAGCGCCCGGCGCCTGTGGCTGCCTGGTGCGTTGCATGACGAGCACCTGCCTGAAGCTGGTTGCAAAAAAAAGACTACTTGGGACGCTTGGCGCCGTACTTGGAACGGCTCTTGCGACGATCCGTCACACCAGAGGTATCCAGGGTGCCACGGATGATGTGGTAACGCACACCGGGAAGGTCCTTGACACGGCCGCCGCGGATGAGCACCACGGAGTGTTCCTGCAGGTTGTGGCCTTCGCCGGGAATATAGGCTGTCACTTCGTAGCCGTTGGTGAGGCGCACACGGGCAACCTTGCGCAGAGCCGAGTTAGGCTTTTTAGGGGTGGTGGTGTACACGCGGGTGCACACACCACGGCGCTGGGGGCAGGAAAGCAAGGCAGGCGTTTTCTTGTGCTTGACGCTGTCCTTGCGCTCGCTGCGAATGAGCTGGTTAATGGTAGGCATTTGTCCTCCAAAAAGATTTTCGCCCGCCAGGGGCGCAAAACAAGAAGAGGGGTTGCCCCCTCAAAAGAGGTCGAAGCTTTACTATTGACTGCAAAATTTGTCAACGCTTGATCCAACGCATTGGAATTGTGCAGCCAAAATGTCACGCAAAGGCAAAAAAAGGCAGGATGTGGAGAGCATCTCCTTCCTGCCTGTTGTGCAATCCCTTCGACTGCCCCCAAGCGTGTTTTGAGAGCGGCTAGTCGTGATGATCGTGATCACAGTGATCATGATCGTGGTCGCAGCAGTGGTCATGGCGTCTTGGAACGCGCCTGGTTTCCACAAATTCGTCCAGGCTGTCGGTTTCGCCAAGATATTCCAGAACCCTGTAGTGCATGTTGCCTATGAGCATTTCCAGGTAGTTGGAGCATTCGTCTCCAAAGGCCCGCGAAAGCAGGCTTACGAGAAACTGGATGCGGCGGGTGTGGCGCCAGATCTCCCGGGACTCCTCGTCCCCTTCCGGAGCATTGTCAAGGGTGCGGGCGAACTCTTCCACTTCCTCCACGCTCACGTTCTTGATGGGCTGGATTTCGCCGTTGATGTGCACCCGTCCCTCAACGAGAGTGAGTTCCTGGGGTTCGCCATCGAGAAAACCAATAATGACAGACATGTGGTATCCCTTTTGATTTGAGGAATGAATTCTATTGCATGAAGCTGTCGCGCACGTCCTGGCAGATTTCCACCACCTTGCGCAGATCTGCCAGAGTGGGCTTGTGTGTGCCTGTGCCGACTAGCCTGCCGAGCTTTTGCACAGTTTTCAGACGCTGGGGACTCTTCTCGCTGCTGCCAAGGCAATTGTCCCTGCCAAAGGCTGTCAGGACATCATGGATGCGGGAGAAGGTTCCAATCCTGACATTGTGAAGAGGAGCAAGTGTTCCCTCTTCTGCTGCGGCAAGAACCATGATTGACGTCACGTACAGACGCTCCACAAAGGCACCGTACATGTGTCCCCCAAGAAAACGCAGGGTTTCCTTGTTGCCGGAAACCTTTCCCGCAATATCGTCCAGAGTTTTCTTGGTGATGCTGGCAAGCTCCCTTCTGCCCTGGGCAGTCTTCAGGTCCTTCTGCAAGGCAGCAATTTTCTGCTTGGAAAGGCTCTTCGCAGATTCTGTGGGCACGAGCCTGGCAAGGGCTTTTTGTTCGCGCAAAACATCCTCTGCCTTGCCGAAAAAAAAGGCAAAGGCACGATCGGCATCGGCAAAGCCGCTGACTACCGCGCGCCAGTCTGTGTCTTCCGTGCCACAGGCGGTCACCTGGGCAGAGAAACTCAGGTTTGGCTGGTAGATGAAGCCAGCCTCAACATAGTGCTGAATTTCGGCAAAGGAGCCTTCAAGCTCCGAAGCACTGACAAGCAGGGGATGCAAATCGGGGGCAGCCGCCTTTTGCGCTGTGTCATGGTCAGCGGCGCTGGCAGGCTGGGTCACAAGCATGCCAAGGACAAGCACTGGTATCAGAAGGAATGCAAGCCTGTTCATTGTTCGCAATCTCGGCGCGAAGGCGCCGCCTCCATATTTGCAGGTGGCCATGTACGTCTCCATGGCCACCCTCGGACTTCAGCCCCTGTGGGAATAACTATTCTTCTCCGCCTTCGAGGGCTTCGGTAAAGCGCTGCTTCAGGACTTCCAGCTTGCCCAGATTGTCCTTAAGTTCCGCAGCTCGATCCCGTTCGCGCTGGACAATTTCCGGCTTGGCGCGGGAAACAAAGCTTTCATTGGAGAGCTTCTTGTCCACGACAGCCAATGCGTCGGCAATCTTGCCCATTTCCTTGGCGAGCCTGGCAAGCTCGCCCTGAAGGTCCACATTGCCCTTGAGGGGAACAATGATTTCGCACCCCTGGACAACGGACGAGGCGGACGCCTTTGGTGCGTGCACCTCCATGCCTACTTCCATAGTCTCAAGTCTTGCCAGCGTCTGGATCGTAGATGCATTGGAGAGGAGCAGATCTTCCTGGGGCTTGTCCGCAGGATGAAGCTTGAGAACAACCTTGTGGGACGGAGCGATGTCGAGTTCCGCCTTGATGGTGCGCACAGCCACGATGACGCCCTGGACGAATTCCATCCTGGCTGCGTCCTCGGGCCTGATGCAGTCGGGGCGCTCTTCGGGCCAGGGCATGGTTGCAAGATCCTCGCCTTCGTGACCGGGAAGAGCCTGCCAGATTTCTGCCGTGACAAAAGGCATCACAGGGTGCAGGAGCACCAGGATTTCCTTGAGTACAGTGTAGAGGACGTAGGAGGATTCCTTCTTCGTAGCCTCGTTAGCCATATCCGGCTTTATCAGCTCAAGATACCAGTCGCAGAATTCGCCCCAGAGGAATTTGTAGCCACCCTGGGCAACGTCATTGAATCGGTACTCGTCAAAGGCCTTGTCCATGTCCTGCTTCAGAAGCTCAAGCCTGTGCAGGATCCAGCGATTGTTGAGACCTTCGACACTGCCAAGATCCACCGGCTCCGGAGCCTTCTCTCCAAGGTTCATGAGAGTGAATCGTGCGGCGTTCCACAACTTGTTCACAAAGTGGCGGTAGCCTTCGATGCGCTCTTCCGAAAGCTTGATATCCCTGCCCATTGCCGCAAAGGCTGTCAGGGTGAAGCGAAGCGAATCGCAGCCGTAGGAAGAGATCATCTTCAGAGGGTCAATGACATTGCCCGTGGACTTGGACATCTTCTTGCCCTGGGCGTCGCGCACAAGGGCGTGAAGATAGACGGTCTTGAAGGGAGCCTGCCCCATAAAGTGCTGGCCCATGATGATCATGCGGGCCACCCAGAAGAAGAGAATGTCAAAGCCCGTGACCAGAACCGATGTGGGGTACCATTTGTCAAGGTCTGCAGTCTTTTCCGGCCAGCCGAGTGTAGAGAAGGGCCAAAGCGCTGAGCTGAACCAGGTGTCGAGCACGTCCTCGTCCTGGACAAGATCGTGGGAGCCGCATTCGGGACAGACCGTGGGATCCTCCTCTGCCACCACAACATGCTGGCAGGATTTGCATGTCCAGGCGGGAATGCGGTGTCCCCACCAGATTTGGCGGCTGATGCACCAGTCGCGGATATTGTCGAGCCAGTGATAGTATGTTTTGAGCCAGGTCTCGGGCAGCAGGGTTATATCAGCCGGTATGGCCTGTCTGGCCCTGGGCGCAAGTTTGGTTGTTGCCACAAACCACTGGCGCGAAACATGGGGCTCAACGACAGTGTGGCAGCGGTAGCAATGGCCCACAGAGTGGTTGAGGTCCTCCACGCCGAGCAGATCGCCCATGGCCTCTATGTCCGCGACTATGGACTTGCGGCATTCCTGCTTGGTCATTCCCTGGTACTTGCCGGCCTCGGCCTTCATGATGCCGTCTTCATCAATGACCTGGATAAATTCGAGGTTGTGTGTTTTGCCCAGAGCCCAGTCGTTGTGGTCGTGACAGGGGGTCACCTTGAGGGCGCCTGTACCAAACTCCCGATCCACGTACTTGTCGGCTATAATGGGGATTTCTCTGTTGAGAACAGGTACAAGGGCTGTCTTGCCCACGAGGCTTGCGTAGCGATCGTCTTCCGGATGAACGCATATGGCTGTGTCACCAGGAATTGTTTCCGGACGAGTGGTAGCCACTACAATGCTTTCGTCGCTGTTCTTGATATGGTAGCGGATCTTCCACAGATGTCCCTTTTCGTCGCTGTGCTCCACTTCATCGTCTGCCAGGGCCGTATGGCAGCGCGAGCACCAGTTGATAATGTATTTGCCGCGGTAGATAAAACCTTCGTTATAGAGCTGCACAAAGACCTTGCGCACAGCCTTTGAAAGGCCTTCGTCCAGGGTAAAGCGCAGCCTTGTCCAGTCCACGGAGCAGCCCAGGGCCTCGATTTGGCTCAGGATTCTGTGGCCGTACTCCTCGCGCCACTGCCACACGCGTTCAATAAATTTTTCCCTGCCCAGATCTTGGCGCCTGAGTCCTTCCTTTGCCAGGGTCTTTTCCACCACGTTCTGTGTGGCGATACCTGCATGGTCCGTACCGGGGATCCACAGCACGTTCTTGCCCTTCTGGCGGTAGTGGCGGCACAGGGTATCGATAAGGGTCAGATTGAGAGCATGTCCTATATGCAGCGCGCCTGTGACGTTCGGCGGAGGAATGACAATGCAGTATGGATCGCCGCCCTTTGCGGGATCCGGGGTGAAGGTCTTGTCATCGCGCCAGCGTTTGCGCCATTTTGCTTCCACATCCGCGGGCTCGTAACCCTTGGGAAGAGTGTCGGACATCTTGCATTCTCCATGAAAGTCGGGGATAGTTGGCCGCATGAACAGCGTGCCGCCCATTGCAATGTTGTGGGATGACTCCCACATTTGGGGGCTTATGTCCTTGAGGGCCCTTGGAAGTCTCGGTTTTCCCACCAGACTTCTGAAAGGCCAAGACATAGCCCAAGGGGCCCTTTTACGCAAGCAAGCCGGAGGGGAGCCATACGCTCTGCTCGTGGTACCGGGGGGATCCGCCCAACTGAAGGCCGAGGCCCTTGGAGACGCAGGGAAAAGGGCTATCTGTGACTATATCCGCCAGGGAGGATGCTATCTTGGCTTTTGCGGAGGTGCAGGACTGGCGCTTACCCTGCCTCAATCCAGAGGGCTTGGCCTGTGTCCCTGGCGCAGGGCAGAGTATCCCCAGCGCATGCTGCACCTGCTTTCCGGTTATGTGCAGGCAGAGCCCTGCCCCAATGCTCTGACGCCAGACTGGGGAAATCATGCACCCTCGCTTCCCGTGTGGTGGCCAGGCAGGTTTTCCAACAGCGGGGGAGATGTGGAGGTTCTTGCCCGCTACCGGGGGCCGGACAGGGACTTCTGGATAGCAGACATTGCCCTGGACAGCGTGCCAAAGCGGATTTTTGAGGAATGGAAGCGTTTGTACGGCATAAACCTTACCGCGGATTTCCTGGCGGATACCGAACTCATGGTGACAGGAAGGTACGGCAAGGGACGCTATGTTCTCAGTTATTCCCACCTGGAGACTCCGGACAGCTCCGAGGCCAACGCGTGGCTTGTGCATATACTGAAGGCCCTCACTTGTGTGAGCGCTGCCAGTGAAAGTGTGCCTGCCTGGAACTTCCTTTTCAAGCGCAAGACTCCGGATCCGGGAATTCCTCCTTTATTGTCTGAGCTTCTGTCACGAATCAGGGATCTGGTAGACCTTGCCATGGAACACAGGCTTTTCTTTGCCCGAACCCCATGGCTTGTGGGCTGGAAACAGGGTTTGCCAGGGGCCATGTGCAACAATCTTCTGGCAGCAACGGTAGCTTCCTGCAGTGTCCTGCCGGGAAGGGAAGCGCTTCGCTTCTGGAGTGAGAGCGAGAGCGAGATAACGTCCCTTGTAGAGTCCTTTTTTGCCGGGGCGGAAGGCTATCTGCTCGCTGCTCGCCTTATGGAAACCATGCACGCAAGCATGACCGGCGTGATGGACAGGGGGAGCCTTGTCAGGGAGCGCGATCGCCTCTTTGGGCATCCCATGCTGGGCAAGGGTATCCTTGGACGGTTGCTCTTTCTTCTGGAAGAGTATCTGTATCTGTGCATCGCGGACAGGGGCTGTCGGGAAGTCCTGCTGCTCGAATAGCAGTGGCACGCAGCCGCAAGAGCGCAAGCAAGAAAAGCACAATGCAAAAGACCTCTCTGCCTTCTGGCAGAGAGGTCTTTTGTCAACGTAGCTATGTCAGGGAAAGGAACCTAGGCCTTTGTAACCTGGGTGTACCAGGCTGCGGACTGCTCAAGCAGCTGCGAGCTTCTGCGAGCCAGTTCCTGCGGATCCCTGATAAATCCGTCCATCATCTGGGCAGAGTCAAAGAGGACGTTCACCATGGTGGTGAGCACCGCATCGTGAGAGTCGGCCTTGTAGATTGCAAGCAGAGCACGCAGCAGGGGATGTTCCCTGTTGACTTCAAGAGTCTTGACCGGGACGGTCATGTTCTTGTCCATGGCGCGCATGAACTTTTCCATGGCCGAGGTCACGCCGTCCTCTGAAGACAGAACTGCAGCGCTGTCCGTAAGTCTTGAGGAGATAACAACGCTCTTGACCTTGTCGCCAAGTATTTCCTTCATCCTGTTCACGAGATCGTCAAAGGTCTTCTCGTCCTCTGCTGAAAGGGGGCATGCCTTGGGGGCTTCTTCACCCTTGTCCGGGAAGGCCTCGAGATCCTTTTCTTCCGCGTTTTCGATGGACTTGAAGTTCCAGTCCTTGTAGTTGCCAAGGCCGCTCACTACAAATTCGTCCAGTGCCTCGTAAAAGAAGAGGACTTCCACACCCTTTTTGCGGAAGCGATCCATGTAGGGATTGACCTTTGCCGCCTCGCGGTTGGGGGCGGTGACGTACCAGAAGGTCTTCTGCCCTTCGAGGCCGCGTTCCATGTATTCGGCAAGGCTGGAGACGCTCTCCTCGTTTTCCCCTGCGGAAGTGTTGAAGCGAAGCAGACCGAGCAGCCTGTCGCGCTGGGCAAAGTCCTGGTGAACACCGAACTTCAGGATTGTGCCGTGATGCTTCCAGAACTTCAGGTATTCTTCGGGCTTGTCCTTGGCCATCTTCTCCAGATGACCGAGAGTCTGCTTGACTATGGTCTGGTTGATTTTGCGCAGGACCACGTTTTCCTGCAGTGTTTCGCGGGAAATATTGAGCGGGATGTCCTCGGTATCCACAATGCCTTTCAGAAAGCCCAGATAGGGAGGAATGAGGTCCTTGTTCTTGTGCTGAATGAGTACCCTGTTGCAGTAGAGATCAATACCCCAGTACTCGTCCTCCCTGGGTCCCTTGAATTCCTGTTCCTCGTCCGGGATGAAGAGCAGAGCCTGAAACTGCACCGGGCTGTCCACACTGATGTGCAGCCAGTCCAGGGGATCCTTGAAGTCGTAGGTGAAGGACTTGTAGAACTCCTTGTATTGGTCGGCAGTGATCTGGCTCTTGGGCTCTCTCCACAGGGCAGGCTGTGTATTGACCTTTTCGCCGTCCACAAGAACAGGGAAGGGAATGAAGCCGGAATGCTTGCGAATCACGTTCTCGACGCGGAATTTTTCCGCAAACTCCAGGGCGTCATCCTTGAGATGGATAACAATGCGAGTGCCGCGCTTCGGCTCCTCGCCGGCAAAGGCGGATACAGTGTAGGTGCCAAGGCCGTCGCTTTCCCACACGCAGGCACTGCCGTCACCAAAGGCAGGACGGGAAATAACCTCGACCCTGTTTGCAACCATGAAGACAGAATAGAAGCCTACACCGAAATGGCCTATGATCTGCGAAGCGTCGGTACCCTTGCCGTCGGTGTCGGAACCAGCCTGCTCGGCAAGCTTGCTCAGAAATTCCTCGGAGCCGGATTTGGCAATGATGCCCAGGTTGTCCCCGATTTCCTGCTCGGTCATGCCAATGCCCGTATCGGCAATGACAAGTTCCTTCTTGTCCTTGTCCAGCGTGATGCTGATTTCCAGGGGCAGGCCGGCTTCACGGGGCTTGTCCCCGCTGTTTTCACGAAAGCGCAGCTTGTCCAGTGCATCGGACGCGTTGGAAACAAGTTCGCGCAGGAAGATTTCCTTGTTGGTGTACAGGGAATTGGTCAGAATCTGCAGCACCTTGCGCACTTCTGCACGAAATTCGCAGGTCTTTTTGTCCTCGGTATTGCCTTCACTCATGTTTGTCCCTCCGAAAAACAGAGCCTAAAGCCTGTTCCACAAGATATTTTGTATTGCAATCATGGAAGTTGCATTCTTGTTCACGCATGATGGGAAGCCGCAAGGGCACTTCCCGGCTGTTGCAGGCAAGCCTCTTGCTGCCTGCAAAATCTGAGATAATCACCAATTCCCAAAGGGCAAGGCACGCATATGCTTTTTGTTGCAGCTGCGGCGCATGTCAGAGGCCAGCAAAAAGGGACCCGCAATTTGCGGATCCCTCGGTGCTTATCCATAGAGCTTGGTCATGGAACTCGTCCATGAAAAAGGGATTAGTCGCGGGATGTGGCAATGCCTATGGGTTCCTGAGGATGCCAGTCTGCAATCTTGGCTGGCTTGCACAGGACCATGCGGCCATCATTTTTTATGCAGCCGAGCTCAGTTCCGCCATTGAGCCCGTAGATTTCCCAGTCCCCGCGCTGGATCCTGCCTGCACTGACCATGAGGATGAGGTCCTCGTGGGCCCTGGCAGCCGAGCAGAACACGGGAAATTCCCTGGCAGCAGGATCAATATAGATGTCCGATTTTGCTGCCAGCTCCATGACAAGAAAGCCTGGGGCATAGGTATAGAGCTTTTCGCACGTCTGCACAGGTCGCGGAGCAGATTCGGACTTCTGTCCCGCACAGGCAGGAAGGACAAGGAGTGCGAGGCAAAGAAGGGCAGCCAGGGAAAGGCCAGTCTGGGAAGACATGGTTCAAATCCTATAAATCGCCGAAGCGGTTTGTGCTTTTCCTGGGGGCTGCAGGGTGCTGTGCCTGAGTCTGGGCAGGCATATGCCCAGCCATCTGCGAGAGCCTTGCAATGCGATCCTCGATGGGGGGATGTGTCGAGAAGAGCTTGGCAACAGAAGAGGGAAAGAGCGGAGCGACAATGAACATTTCCGCGGTGGTCGGATTGCCGTTTTGCATGGGCGTCTGGGTTGCGGCCATCTGCAGCTTGTTCAGCGCAGAGGCAAGGGAAAGTGGATCGCCACAGTAGGTTGCGCCACCCCGGTCAGCCAGGTATTCCCGTGAGCGGGAAATGGCCATCTGGATAATGCTTGCGGCAATGGGAGCCAGTATGGCCAAAAGCAGACCTACCAGAGGACTGGTTCTTTCGCCCTCGCTGTCCCTTGCTCCGCCAAAGAAGGACGCAAACTGCAGCATATTGGCCAGCATGACGATGGTTGACCCCATGACTGCGGCAATGGTCTGAATAAGGATGTCGCGGTGGGCTATATGGGCAATCTCATGGGCAAGAACGCCGCGCAGCTCCGTTGGCGTCAGGATCTGCAGTATGCCTTCCGTGACGGCCACAACCGCATTTTGCGGATTTCTGCCTGTGGCAAAGGCATTTGGGGCCTGCTCGGGTACCACACAGACCTTGGGTTTCGGGATGCCTGCGTTGCGGGCAAGCTCCTCTACCATGTCGTGCAGCATGGGAGCTTCATCATAGGCCAGCTCCCTGGCCCTGTACATCTTCAGAACAATGGAATCGGAGAACCAGTAGCTGCCGACATTCATGACCATGGCAATGACAAAGGCGATCATGATACCGGTACGTCCGCCTACCATGCCACCAATGACGATGATTATTCCGGTAAGTGCTGCCAGCAGAAGTAGAGTCTTTAATTGGCTAGTCATTGTAGTTTGTTCTTTTCTTGCAGGGAAATGAGATTGACAGGAATGAGATTACTATGAAGGAAGAGCTGCGCTCCCTCATGCAGCCAGAAATTGTGCTGCTGCATGGCAGCTCTTCCAAATTGTCCAAAGATGAGTGTGTGATGAGTCTGTGATGAGCCATAAACTGTCCTGTTTGTACCAAAACATGGCATGGAAAACAGGGCATGCCTGTGCCAAATCAGCGGGAGGCATTGTTGCGCCACCACAGCTGGAAGACCATCAGGGTCCAGAGAGGGATGCGCAGATCCCTTTCTCCGGAAAGATGGGCCTCAATGAGGCGGCGAACTTCTGTCGGGTTGAAGAAGTGATGCCTAGAGAGCATGTCCTCTCCGAGCAGTTCTTCCATGAGCGGGCGCAAGCGCCCTCGCAGCCACTGCGAGACGGGAATCTGAAAGCCACGCTTGTTGCGATGGAGAATCCTTTTCGGCAGAAGGTCGGCAAAGGCCTTCTTGAGCAGATACTTGCGCTTGAGGCCGCGCAGCTTGTAGTGGGCAGGAAGACTGATGACGAATTCGGCCAGCTCCCTGTCCAGGAAGGGCGCACGCACTTCCAGAGAGTTGAGCATGGAACAGCGATCCACCTTGACCAGAATGTCGTCGAGCAAAAATCCTCGCATATAAATATTGAAGGTTCTGTCCATGTCCGATGCGTTCTGCCAGTGATTATACGCATCAAGTGTCGGCCTGAACAGGGTGGGCAGTTCCAGCATGCTTTTGTCCGGATTGTTGAGCAGGACTTCCTGCAGGTCCGCGGAGCAGGCAGTGAGCATGGACTGTATGCGCATCCATGGGGGCAGCTTGGCTGCCCTGTGAAAGGTGTCCGTAGCAAGGCGCAGATTGACGTAACCCTGGGAGGCAGGAAGGCAGCGACACAGGGGTTCTATGATATTATGGCGCAGAAAGGCCGGTACGCGGTTGTAGCGCTGGGCTATGGAAAAGCCCACATAGTGCTCGTAGCCCGCCCACAGCTCGTCGGAACCGTCACCACCAAGAGCCACAGTCACATGTTCCCTAGTCATCTTGGACAAAAGCCAGGTAGGTGCTGCCGATGCGTCCGCCATGGGGACATCCATGGCGCTCACAATTTTGGGCAGAATGTCCGTGCAGTCCTCTTCCAGAAAGACCTTTTCATAGTGTCTGGTCCCAAAGGTTTTCGCGACGAGTCTGGCATAGCTGCTTTCGTCGTAACTGGCCTCGTGAAAGCCAATGGAAAAGGACTGTATCGGAGTTGGCGAACATTCGGCCATGAGCCCGGTCACAATGCTCGAGTCTATCCCCCCTGAGAGAAAGACCCCCAGGGGAACGTCCGCAACCATGCGGCGCTGGACAGCTCTGCGCATGAGTCTGCGCAATTCCTCGCAGGCCTCTTCCTCGCTGATGACAAGGCTTGAGCTTGCCGGAGCTTCCCAGTAGGTGAAAATGTCGAGACGCCCCTTTTCCAGAATCATGGCGGAAGAGGGGGGCAGCTGCTGGAACTCCCTGAACATTGTCTGGGGGCAAGGAACGTACTGGTAGGCCAGATAGCGCATGAGTGCCTGGGTATCCAGGGTGAAGGAAAGATCCGGTACCTGTCTGAAGCAGGACATCTCCGAGGCAAAGAGCAAAAAGCCCTTTTGAATCGTGTAGAAAAGAGGTTTCTTTCCAAAGCGATCACGAGCGGCAAACAGGCGCTTTAGCTCGTCGTCCCACAGGACGAAGGCAAACATGCCGTCCAGACGATCCAGACAGTCACTACCCCAAACCCTGTAGGCTTCCAGTATCACTTCCGTGTCGGAATTGGTGCGGAAGGATGTTCCCCGCGATTCGAGTTCCTGTCTGAGTTCGCGGAAATTGTAGATCTCGCCATTGAAGACAATGCTAAGCTTTCCGCACGCATCCTGCATGGGTTGGGCTCCGCCGGCAAGATCGATGATAGACAGCCTTCTATGCCCAAGGCAGGCGTTGTTCACTCGCAGAATACCGCTTCCGTCCGGTCCGCGGTAGGCGATGGCGTTGGTCATTGCCCGCACGCAAGCCTCGTCTTCCTGTGAAAGCAGGACGCGCGCGTCAACAGCAACAATACCTGCTATTCCGCACATTTGCGCGACCTCCAGGCCCTGTTTGCCTGCACCAGAAAATCGGCCAGAAGCTCCCCGTTCTTCTGTGGGGAAAAAAGTTCTCTGGCAAGTTTTGCCCCGTTTAGTGCAAGTGTCCTGGCCTTTTCCGGATTTTCAATCAGTGTGCGCAGAGCCTGGGCGAGAGCTGCGGGATTCCTTTGCGGGACCAGAAGGCCGGTATGTTCGTGACGCACGATTTCCGGCAGGGCACTTACATTGGTAGCTACCACGGGAAGGCCAAAGCTCATGGCCTCGATGAGGGTATTGGGAATGCCGTCTCTTGCCCCTCCGGAAGCAATGACACAGGGAGCCACAAAGATGTCGTGGCTTCTCAGTATGTCCGGAAAGGCATCATGGTCCACAAGGCCCGGGAAGGAGACAATTTTTTCCAGGCCGAGCTCTCTTGTCTGTCTGTGGAGCCTTTCCTCCAGATTGCCAAGCCCCATGAGCTTTCCACCGCCGCCTACCAGGGAAAGAGTAAAAGATACATGCTGGTCAAGCAGGATGGCGCAGGCATCAAGGAGTACATCAAAACCCTTGGTGACATCGAATCGGCCCACAGCTAGCAGCTTCACCGGCTTTTTCATGGCAAGGGGAGCGCACTTGTTCACGTGCAGGGTAAGGCAATTGTAGATGACCCTCACTTCAGGCGTGTCTTGTCCTGTATTGTGTGACAAGCCCTCGGCCAGCAGTTTTTCTATGCGCATACCATCCGCGCAATTGTTGGTCCTGATGGCGCAGGCATCAAGCAGTTTGTCCACGAGATCCGGATCCCTTGGCTCGAGGTTGTCGGCCCTTGCCACTGTTACATAGGGAATGCCCGTGCAATGAAATATGACTCTTGCTGCCGTTGTCGTTCCCCTGGGCCAGGGGGCGTAGAGTATTTCGATGCCAGCCCTGAGCACAATGGGGGCAAGATGGATCCCGCACAGGAAGGCCCAGAGGTTTTCTCCAAGGATTTCAAAGCTTTTCCAGCGACGCATCACATGGTTGCCGAAAAGTTGGGTATAGCGAAGAGGATGCCCGAGAAGAAATTTTGCATTGGAGAAGAGGATGGGCAGAAGCTTTTTGATTCCCAGACGCTGTGCGCTGCTCCCGGCCTGACACATCTCCCTGGAGCACAGGCGCAGGTTTTCCCCATAGAGTGTGTATACGATGGCAGGAAGACGTGTCTTGATGGCCTCCACATCGCGGAATATGAAGGGCTGGGTAAAAAGAGGGTACCACAAAAGGATGATACCCACCTTGGGAGAAGCAGAATGAAAGGGAATCCTTGTGCTTTGCTCTGTCATGAAATCTGCCTTCAGGGCTTTCCTCTGTAACTCCAGTCCCCCGATGCACATGTGGCAACAGGCACATGTGCGCGCAGTCGCGTGTCAAGCTCGCTCAGGGTGACGAATTCCACCTCGAACCTGTTGCGCAGCCATTCGACGTATTTCCCAATCTTGTGCACAAGTGCCTGTATATCGCTGTCCTTGGGCAGGCGGGGATTTCCTCCTGCCATGAGTTCCGAGCTGTGCCACGTCAGGGAAATAACATTGTTGCCACGGGCGTAGGAAAGTTCCGTTACTGCCTTCATGGCCCACAGAGGGTGGTAGACCGGCAAAAGCGCCAGCACTCCCCATTTTTGTAGGCTTGCTCTTGCTGGCTTGGACAATCGGCTCACGGTAGCGGTTATCCAGGAAGCCAGAGGGGTGACTGTCAGCGGCAGTTCAAAGATGGTTCCTACGCAGGTTTTGACCAGATAGGGTGTATGCGGGGCAAGAAAATGATCCGGCCCGAAATTTTTCGCGTTTCCCTCGTGCAGGGGACGAACGGAAGCGTCTGCACAGATACCCGCCCTTGCCAGGAGCTCCCAGTGGCAGGAATGCAAATCCCAGCGTCCCATGCGAAACGACGTTGGCGCCGCGCCAAGCCGTCTGCGCCCCTGGCTCACAAGTGTGTCGAGCTTGGCTGCCAAAAGGTCATTGTCCACCCGTATGGAAGGGACCGAGTTCGTGGCCGCCCTGCACGGTGTTTCCAGCGGAGGCGTATTCCAGTGGTGCAGATGCAGGCCCACTTCTACGTTGCTCCTGCTTGCCAGAGCTTCCACGTGGGCCCATGCCGTATCGTCGGCCAGAACCGGATAGGCACAGAATAGTGTTGCATGCAGCCCCAAGTCCATGAGGGGCTGCATGCGACAAAGACAGGAAAGGTTGGTGACCGAAGGCTGGACAATGGGATAGTTGCCGCGGAAGAGCCCCTCTTCCTCGACATCCAGAGAGCAGCACACGTAGACGTGCCGATTGTCCACCTGTTGCCTCCGGTTAGTAGTCGTATCCCTCGGGATGCGCTTCGTTGTAGGCCCTGACCTTTTCCATGGCCTTGGGAAGTTCCTCTTCCAGGGCATCGAGGGTGATGCGCACATTCTCCTCGGTCTGCGAAGCAGAGAGGAAGAAGCGCAGGCGGGCTTCGCCTTCCTTTACGGCAGGGAAGGTGATGGGCATGACGTAGATGCCGCGCATGAACAGCTGGGTGGCAAGGAAGCCCGTGACCATGGAGTCACCCGTGATGACAGGCACTATGGCATAGCCCTGGGCTTCGCCGGTGTTGAAGCCTTTCTGCTTGGCATACTTGAGGAAATACTGGGAAATGTGCTGCAGCTTGTGAACACGCTCGGGTTCACGCTTGAGAATCTGCAGGGCTGTGTAGCTTGCAACGGCAAGGACAGGAGACAAGCCCACGC